>JAEEGK010022697.1_pt1 | contig 13157 bp, 9 predicted proteins | sample 8958771 | NCBI WGS metagenome assembly JAEEGK01 (sample SAMN16246547, study PRJNA631951) | gut metagenome | biome: gut microbiome; feature: rumen; material: SC-attached | host: Bos | place: Iran: Karaj | collected 2018-10 | reverse complement strand
TGCCGGATAAGGCCATTGACTTGATTGACGAGGCCGCAAGCCTTGTGAAAACGCAGATGGACACGGTGCCGGAAGCGCTCGATACCTTGCAGCGTAAGGAACTCCAGATGAAAATCGAGGAGCAGGCGTTGTCGAAGGAAACGGATGCAAATAGCGTAAAGCGCTTGAAAGAACTCCGTGAAGACCTTGCTGTGACTGATGCTGCCGTCAAGCAGATGCAGGAACGTTGGCAGGACCGCCGTGCCGCATTTGCCGAAGTACAGGACTTGAAGAAATCCTTGAAGGCGGCAAAGGACGAGATGGAACAGGCGGAAGCCCGTTACGACTTGAACCGCGCTGCTGAACTCAAGTACAACAAGATTGTGAACATTGAGAAGGAATTGGCTCAAAAGACCGAAGCGCTCCGCAAGAGTGCCGAAGAAGGTGGCTTGAGCGAAGAAGTCACGGAAGAGACGATTGCCCTTGTGGTAAGCCGTTGGACGGGCATTCCAGTGACAAAACTTTGCGAAGGTGAAAAGGCGAAGTTGCTACACTTGGACGAACGTCTGCACGCCCGCGTGATTGGCCAGGACGAAGCTGTGGAAGCGGTGTCCGAAGCGATTTTGCGTAACCGTAGCGGTCTCTCCCGTGAGAATGCGCCGATTGGTAGTTTCCTCTTCTTGGGCCCGACAGGTGTCGGCAAGACGGAACTTGCGAAGGCGTTGGCTGTGGAACTTTTCGATAGCGAAAACGCACTTGTCCGTATCGACATGAGTGAATACATGGAAAAGCATAGCGTAAGCCGTTTGATTGGTGCTCCTCCGGGATACGTGGGGTACGAAGAAGGCGGCCAGCTGACCGAAGCTGTGCGTACGCATCCGTACTGTGTGATTTTGCTGGACGAAATCGAGAAGGCGCACCCGGACGTGTTCAACACTTTGTTGCAAGTGCTTGACGATGGTCGTTTGACGGACGGCAAGGGCCGTACGGTGAACTTCAAGAACACCTTGATTTTGATGACCTCGAACTTGGGTGCCGAGAAGTTCCGCTTGAGTGCTGCGTCTGCAAAGAACGGCATCCCGCCGCAGGTTGCGCTTTCGGATGTCGAAGCTGATTTGCATGCGTTCTTCCGCCCGGAATTCTTGAACCGCCTGGATGAAGTGCTTGTGTTCCAGAGCCTCTCGAAGAAGCAGATTCGTGAAATCGTGAAACTCAAATTTGCTGATTTGGCAAAGCGTGCTGCTCGTCAGGACTTGGTGCTTACGCTTTCGGATGCGGCTCTTGATGCGATTGCGGAAGGTGCTTACCAGCCGGAATTCGGCGCTCGCCCGATACAGCGTTACATCGAACGTAACATTGAACGCCCGCTGAGTCACGCGATACTCTCGGGCACTGTGAGTGCCGCAAAGCCCGCCGTGGTGGATTACCAGAACGGAATGTTTGTGGTGAAGTAATAGACGAAAGAACGCACCTTTGGTGCTACAGACGAGAGACGAAAGATTGTTAGTTAGACTACGAAATTACGATTGCTTTTTTCTCTCGTCTTTCGTCTAAAGCGAGCTTTGCGAACGTTCTCTCGTCTAATTAAAGAGCTGTCATGACGTAGAGACCTATCGTCTTTACGTCATTGTTCTTTTCTTGCATGACGCCGACATCAAAGTCAATGCGAATGTGAGTGCCGCCGAACGTCAGTTCGATTTTGGGGATGATATCTATCATGAAGTCATCGCGGAAATTTCCGACGCTAGTGGAGGACGTGACTTCAATGAACAATCGAAAAACTTGTCCGAAAACAATAGTCGGAATCATGGATGCCGAGAATTTTACGTATCCGTCTTCGCCAGTAGCTCCATCAAGGAACCCTGCACGGAGTTCATAGTAGTTTGCAAAACATTTAGAAATGAAATTCTGTGTTCCGATAGTAAAAACGATTGCACTTGCATTGACGTCGCTCAAGTCCAGATAACCATCCAATGCGATGAAGGAGCTGGGTTTGTAGCGGTAGCGACCACCAATGTCTAAGGCCGTGTGTATATTATCTAATTTGTTATAAGTGTTGACATCGAGTTTTGCACCGACGTCAAATTGCTTGTTCAGTCGCGTCGTAAAGTTGAGCGGAAACAGAACGTCTGAATTGAACGCGGAACGAATCCCAAGACCGACACCGATTTGGGGGGATGGACGACTTTCGGGACCGAAAGTGTAGCGCATGTCCCATAGATGGTCCAGAGCAAAAGAATTTGTAACCAAAAGGGCGAATAGTAGGCAAAGAATGCGTTTCATGATTATCAAAGTTAGATAAATCATCTGGTAAAAGCTAAATTTACATGCGTAAAATGGAGGTATTTGTGGTCGAACCGCGTCCAGAACTTTCAAAACTTTCCGATTACGTCCCTGGCAAGTCCATCGACGAGATTCGTGAACGTTATGGTCTTAAAAATGTTGTAAAGCTTGCGTCTAACGAAAACCCGTTGGGTGCTTCCCCGAAGGCGGTGGAAGCGTTCCACGAAATTGCAAATTCGTTGCACTTGTACCCGCGCGGCGATGCCCCGAAGCTAATTGATGCCATTGCAAAGATGTATGGCGTGCAGACGAACCAGATTGTGATTGGCAACGGTTCCGATGAAATTATCGACATGGTGGGCAAGGCATTTATCCGTCAAGGCGACAACTGCGTGGGCATTACGCCGACGTTCTCCGTCTATAAATTTACGACGCTTTCGAACGGAGCCGATTTTATTGGCGTGGGCGAAGGTGAAGAAAAGACTTCGCTGGATAAGCTTGTGGCTGCCGTCAACGACAAGACCCGTGTGGCTTTCATTTGCAACCCGAACAACCCGACCGGACACTATTACACCGAAGCGGAAATCCGCAGCTTCCTTGCGAAGGTGCCGTCGAACGTTCTTGTGTTCTTGGACGAAGCTTACGCTGAATTTGCAACGGCCGCCGATTATCCGAAGATGGCCCCACTGCTTTCGGAATACCCGAACTTGTTCCTCAACCGCACCTTCAGTAAGATTTATGGCTTGGCCGGACTTCGTGTGGGTTATGCGATGGCAAGCGTTGAAGTTGTCCGTGCGATGTGGAAAATCAAGCCGCCGTTTGACGTGAACCAGGCTGCTCAGGTGGCCGCTGTGGCTGCTCTTGCCGATACCGCTCACGTTGAAGCGACTCGCATGAACAACGCCGTTGGTTTTGAATACTTGAACCGTGAACTTGGTGCGCTTGGTTTCAAGGTCCTCCCGACGCAGGCAAACTTTATCTGCGTGCGTATCGGTGAACGTGCCAAGGAACTTGTTGCGTTCTTGGAACAGAACGGCATGATCGTCCGTGGCCTCACGAGCTTTGGCATGCCGGAACACATCCGCATCACAGTGGGCAAGCCCGAAGAAAACGAATTGCTTGTTTCGCTTGTCAAGAAGTGGGTCGGCTAGGAGTTTGCTATGGAAAATCGCGAAATTGCAAAGGCCGGTGTCGCTCCCGAGAATCTGGAACTCTTGAAGATTGCCCTCAAGACGGCGGAAATTGCCGAAGAGAACATCCTCAAGTATTACCAGAATGATGTTGGCGTCGAATGGAAGGCTGACAAGACTCCTGTGACGATTGCAGACAAGGGAACGGAAGAGTTGGCTCGCAAATTCTGGGCGAAGGAAACGCCCGGCTTTGGCGTCATTGGCGAAGAATTCGGCATTGAAAGCCCGGATGCGGAATACCAGTGGGTGATTGACCCGATTGACGGAACTAAATCGTTTATCCACGGTGTGCCTTTGTTCGGAACGCTTATCGGGCTATGGCACAAGAATGTCCCCATTGCGAGCGTGATTCGCTTGCCCGCAATGAAGAGCGCCGTGTGGGCGGTGAATGGCGGCGGTGCATTCTTGGACGGTCGCGAAGTTCGTGCTTCGAAAGTTTCGCAGTTGAGCGATGCTCTTGTGCTTTCGGGAACGGTCAACACGATGGAAGACAAGGGCTTTGGCGAAGGCTTTACGAAACTCCGCCGCAGTGCCCGCTTGCATCGCGGCTGGGGTGACTGCTACGGCTATTACCTCGTGGCGGCAGGCCGTGCCGAAATCATGGTGGATCCAGTCGTGTCGATGTGGGACATTGCTCCGTTCCCACTTTTGATGAAAGAAGCAGGTGGCAAGTTCAGCACGATTGATGGCAAGACTGAGCTCTTTGATGCCAACGGCAAGCCCACGGCTCCGATTTACGAAGGCTTCACGAGCATCGCGACGAACGGGCTCTTGCATGACGTTGCGCTTGAATGCTTGAAAAAGTAAGATTTCTCGCATACAAAGTAGTTTTTAATAAATTGTATGAAAAGAATCCTTATAGGCTTGCTAGTTCTTGTTCTTTGCTGTAATGGTATGGGCGAAGAACCGGTCAAAGAAAGCTATTTGCCCTATGGAATGACTTTTCATGCTTCTTATGTGTATCCGACTACTGCGGAAATATCTCTGTTTGATATTCGATCAGGGACTGAAACGGACGCTTTTCATGTAGGCAATTTATTTGATGTCTATTTTGGATTTGATCCGCTTCATATTAGTATTGATCCTGATAAAGTTTCTGATGAGGCTCTATTTTCTTTGGGTGGAGCTTTAGTGATGGGCTTGATTGTAGGGGCGTTTGATGGACATGCTCCTTCAAATAAGGTTTTAGAAGTGTTAGGCTATATACTTCTAGGAGTCCCTGTATATGCTTGGTGCGGAAACCTTTATATACCTTTAGTTCCTAAATCATGGTTGGGATTGACGGATCAAAGTCATATTATCACTCATGTTATTTATGAACGAGGATTTCATCTGCGCAGTTTTACATACGTGAATGATATTGGTTTGCGGTGGTCCCCAATGCGAACAGTTTATTTTGAAGCCGGCGTTCGTTTGGAGAAAAATTTTGCAGATGATTTTAAGAGCAAATTTTTCTTCCAGATAGGGGGAGCTGGAACAAGTAAATAGCTTATCTTTCTAAGATTAGTCCCTATAACCTAACTCTTAAACACTAAACTTTACTGGATCCTATCGGTCTCCCGGCTCGGTGGTTCGACAGGCTCACCAACCTTAATTCGGGGCTAAAGACATTAATGGCTTCGCATTTGAATAAGGCACCCTCCAGAATGACATCACTAAGTTCTATCAACTGACTTTACTGGATCCTTCCACCTTCGGTGTCAGGATGACGTTTTGCTAGTAACTAGTATCTAGTAACTAGTAACTGCGGCGAAGCCGCAATTTACCACATCGTTGTGTAGCTGACGGAATCCGGGGAGAACGTGAACGTTATCGTCCCTTTTTTTGCGGTGTTGATGTAGGGGATGTTTAGCGAATCGAGGCGGTCGGTGACTTGCTTGTGCGGGTGGCGGAACCTGTTCTTGCGACCGCTTGGGATGATGGCGTACGTGGGGGAGACTGCGTTCAAGAACGGTACGCTGCTGGACGTTTTGGAACCGTGATGCCCGAGTTTCAGCACGTCGCTTTTCAGATAAGCGTCTGTTTTCATGATTTCCTTTTCGCCTTTGACAGTGAGGTCTCCGGTGAGGACGGCGGAATGCCCGAACCCTTTGAGTCGAAGCGTGATGCTCCCTTCGTTGGCTTCGACGCAAACGTCGTTTCTCGGGTGGATCGTTCGCATTTCGAAGTAGTTTTCTTTCCACAGAATGCCGCGATGGATATTGCGGATGGGTATGTTCCGTTTGCGGGCTTCGCTGAGAATTTGTTGCCAATCGGGTTTGCTTTCGTTCATGGAGCAATCGCTTGTCCAAAGTTCCTTGACGGGGAACATTTTCAAAATAGATTTGGCACCGCCGAAATGGTCCTTGTCGGGGTGCGTGATGATGAGTGCGTCGAGTTCGCTTACGCCAATGTGGTGCAAGAACGGAACGATGATATCTTTACCGGAATCTTGGCGGCTGTTGTCGCCTGCATCGATGAGAAAATGTCTGCCGGATGGCGTCTTGACGAGGTGGCTGTCGCCTTGCCCGACATCAATGGTTGTGAGCGTCCACGACGGGTGCAACACTTCGCGATAGCTTTCAAATGCGAATAAAACGGCGACGGTTAAAATGCATAAAAACGCGTATTTGCGGGCGATGTAATTCTTGTAGCAAACGGGCAAAAGCAGAATCAAGATTCCGAGCGCAAGCAGTACCGCAGGCGAGAACGGTCCGATGGTCATCGAGGCGGCGGCAGAGTCCGAGAGTATTCGCGTCAAAAGCGAGGCGAGCCGTAAAAAGAATCTCGCGGCAGCGCAGAACGTTCCACAGATAAAGTCAAATGGCGAAAGTTGCGCAAAAAGACCTGCCTGCATGCCGAGCGAAATCGCAGGTACGATGATGATGTTTCCGAACCAGGCGAACGGCGAAAGCGTCTTGAAGTGATGAATCAAAAAAGGTGCTGTGGCAAGCGTTGCGCAAAGCGTAACATAAGTCGGATCGACAGCGAACGCCTGAATCTTTTGCCAAAGTTTATTTTGTTTAAAACGGTCGGGCAACAGCTTTGTCGGGTTGTGCGGCGTTCCGATGATGATGCCTGCGGTGGCGGCAAACGAAAGCTGGAATCCCGGATTCCAGATGACGCTTGGCTCCGGCAATATGATGAGTAGCAGCGCAACGCCCAAGCTATTGAGCGTATTGGCGGGTTTCCCGAACAAAGTGCCGATTTGCGGGATGGCGAACATCATGACCGCACGGCGCACGGCTGGCGAACCGCCCGTAACGGGAACGTAAATCGCAAGGAGTGTCACGGCGATGATGATAACGATTTTATGGGGAAGTCCGGTCGCTTTCAAGAAAATCATGAGCATTCCGGCGAGCAAAACCACATGAAAACCGCTGATTGCAAGCACGTGCACAAGCCCTGACCGCTGGAAATCGCTACGCAGCACTTCTGGAATGCCCGAGCGGTCGCCCGCCAAGAGTCCCATCAAAAGTCCTGTCTCTGCGGGGTCGAGAAACTTCGCAAATCGCCGTTGCAAAAATTGCCTGAAGTGAAAAAAGCTCCGTTCGAACGTCCAATCGCCGCTGTAAGCGGTCCAGCGTTTGAACTTGCCGTAGGCGGCAAGTCCCTGCGAATTTAGCCAGTTTTGCGTGTCAAAAGCACCGGGAACGCTTGGCGGCGTCACCGGGTACCACGAGGCGTCGAAGCAGATGGAATCGCCTGGCAGGGGGAGGTTCGGCAGGTTCCGCTTTTCGGTCAGTCGCACCTTGTAATGAGCCTTGCGCGCATTTCCTGGCGCATTTCCGATAGCGGTCTTCTCGGCATCACGCGAAACGTTGATGATAAACGCTGTTCCTTTGGGGCGGGGGAGCCGCGTTTCTATTATCCCGCAGCCGGAATTGCTGACAATCTCCGTTTGGCCAACAGCTTGGCTATCCATGGGTTGCCACCCCCCCAATATTCCTTCGTGAACGACAATTCCCGTAGCCATAGTGACGAAAATCACCCATTGAAGGTGTCGCCTAAAAAAATGTGTGAGCAAAAACACCCCTCCGAGCAAGAATATGGCGAATTTGTGTTCATCGAGGGCGGCAATCGTTGCTGTGAGGGCTAGTGCGCTTACGAGAGCTGGTTTTCCATCAAGCGGTGCGATAAGGTTTTTTGATGCTATAATTATTTTTTCTTTAATATTTTTCTTCATTTTCTCAATTCTTTTGTATTTTATGTGAGTCTCTATTTTATACACGCATTTGAGGAGTGTTTTGGTCGGTGTTTTATGAAAAAATTTTGTAAAAAGTGGATGTGGGTTTATTGTATTATGCTTTTTTGGGGGACATGCCTTTTGACGGCGTGTTCTGAATTGGTCGATGCCGATAGTGAAAGAATCCTTCCTCCCGACCCGGAAAGAGTGGTTGTTCACAAAATTTTTCCGAACGATATGGCAAAAAACGATTCGGTGGCGGTTAATTTGGCTCGCGGAATAATGCTGGTTGTACATCCCAAAGCATCGTATCAACTTTCTTTTGAAGTCGATTCGACGCAGCCGGTTCCAGAATTGCAACTGTTCCGCACGTTCCCCATCGAAGGAGAAACGAATCGCGTGGGATATACAAAGGTGCGTACTTTGTCACCTCAAGTTGTTGGAAATCGTTATGTGTATTCTTTTGTTTGTCAAGAGAATAAAATGTCGATATGGTTTACTACGCTAGGTGTTGATGGAAATTATTATGAAGGGAAGGTGAAAGATATCCATTTTACCGGGACCGGAATTTACAATGATCATTTCTCTATTAATTTGATTGCTGTCGGTTCCTTAAGAAAAACGGAAGATGGCATGGGTATAGACCAATTGTCCCGTAAAATGTTGGATGTATTTCGTGAAAAGTTTTATGGCGTGACGATTGATACGATTTACGTGCGCTATGCTCATGAACATCCAACTTTGGGCAGTAAATATCCTCAGGATAAGCCATGGGTGGCTGGAGCCAGTTCGAAAGATTATTTTGTCAGTGAACTTGCTGGTTGGCCAGAAGATGGTCTTCGCAATGCACTGAGTATTATTTTGGTTCATGGTATCAACGAAGACGATATTATGGGATTTTCTCATTTGTTTCCGGGGATCCTCGGTGCAGGCAAGGAAGTGTCTGTTGTTATTGGCGAAAACGTTAGGAGGTCGTCTGGCGAAATGGAACAGCTGTCTTCGAAAAGTATTGTCATGACGGCTGTTCACGAGACGGGTCACTTCTTTGGATTGCGCCATACTTCGACAACAAGGCGGGATCTGAGTCAGGTTGCGATGTTGGATGAAGGAGAGTCTGCTCCAGTGGGCGATTTATCCAATGTGGAAGACGGCTTGACGGATACGCCGTTTTGTAGATACGTGCTGGAAAGTGGGCTTTATCGGCAGGCGGGGGAACAAGAATTTGCTCGTAGCGATATCTTTTTCTTGAACAGTCCGAAATACTTGGCGAAATCGAAGCTTTATGAATGCCCTGATTTGGAAAATATTATGTTTCCTGTGACGGTCAATGAAGACATAAATGTTTCGTTTTCGAAACAGCAGATGGAGCTGGTTCGCTCGTCGTTAATGATTATCCCGCATTAAAAAATGAAAGCTTCTCAATTTTCTGAAAATGCGCAACTGATTGCGTTTGTGCTGCAAAAGGGTTCTGAATGGAATCCCGAAGTGATTGAACTTCTTGAAAAGACGTGGGGACCGCTTCGCCACAAGGGGCGGCTCTTTGCGTTTGATAAGACGGATTACTATAAGCCTGAAATGGGTGATAATTTGTATCGCGGTGTTGTTTCTTTTGAGAAGGAAATTCCGCCCGAGACGATTGCTGAAGAGAAAGAACGCAGTAATGCTTTGGAATTGACGACTGCATCGGCATCGGCTCCGGAATTACGCCACGTGAATATCGACATTGGCTATATGGATATGGACAAAGTTGTGCTGCCGAGCTATAAGCGTGGGCCGTTCAAGCTTTATGCTGGAAAAGGCGTGTGGCTTGACATGCTTTTGACGTATGCGAAAGGCGTTTTCCATCCGACATCGTGGGCGTTCGATGACTTTGTAAGGAATCCCTACCAGCATGACTTACAACTGATTCGCGAAAAGTTCAAGAAAGCGCGCAAGTAGTTTTGTCCAGACTGAATTTTGAGCATCTTCGAAGACGAGGGTGCTTTTTTTGTATATGCAACAGAGTGTAGTATATGTAAAATTTTTATGGGCGAAATTATAAAAAATGGCTAAATTTTGATAAAAACTTTAACTTTGTAGCATAAATCACTTGACTTTTTTAAGAAATACAAGTATATTTTGGGGTATGAACCCGATTGTCGAATATTCCGATTTCCGCAAGTACATGCGAGACTTCTACGAAGACCGCAAACTGCGCTCTGCGTTCTCTTGGCGTGAGTTCTCCAAGAATGCGGGCTTCTCTTCGCCTTCGTATATGAAAGTCGTATGTGACGGGAAAAGCAAACTGAGCCGTATCGGTGTGGAACGCACTGGTGCTGCGATGGGGCTTTCGGGCTTTGAGATGGATTACTTCAGGGCGATGGTCCAGTTCGGCCAGGCCGAAACTGAAGAAAAGAAAACTGAAGCCTACAAAAAAATGATTGCCATTGCTAAGACGTACAAGGTGCGTACGTTGGAAGGCGAGTTGTTCCAGTATTATGATACGTGGCGTAATCCCGTGCTTAGGGAACTCGCGCCGATCATGCCGGGGGCGACTCCTGGCGAAATGGCGAAGATGTGCTATCCGGAGATTTCTGCGGCTGAGGTGCGCGACTCTCTCGACTTCCTCACGAAATCGGGGCTCCTGAAAAAAGTGGACGGAAATTTCGAGCAGTCCGAAACGTCGGTGAAAGGAACCACGGATGCAACAAGGCTTGCCCTGAGAGGGATGCATCGCGAAATGTCCAAATTAGCGACGCCCGCCTTGGATCTTCCGAAAGAAGTTCGTAATTTTAGTGGTGTTACCATGGGGCTCTCACGTGAGTCTTACCGCAAAATTGAAGGTGTGTTGGACGAATGCCGCCGACAGATTATCGATATTGCGGCCGAAGAAAAAAATATTGAACAGGTTTACCGATTGAATTTGCAGCTTTTCCCGCTTACCAAGAACGTCAAGGAGGGCAACGATGAACAAGTTTAAGAAAAAAAAGACTATGCCTTTGACTTTGCCTGTAATCCTTTGCATTTGCGCAGCTCTGTTTGTTGTTGGTTGCGGTGATTCCGGAACGTTTGCAGGTACTTCCGAAGAAGGGAACGAAATGGCGGAAAAAATTCCGTCGAGTTCTTCAGCGGATGAATCGTCTTCGTCCGGCGGTGACGAAGAATCTTCAAGCAGTTCGCTAAAGTGGTCTAGCGCTGTTTCTTCGTCTTCAAAAGGCGTCGCTTTGAGCAGCAGCGAAGTTGCCAGTAGCAGTTCGCAGAAGTTGTCGAGCAGTTCGCAAAAAGACAATACGCCAAATTATTCGAGCAGTCTTTCTGACGGTAAAACGCAGACTCCGCCTATATTTGAGCAAGATCCGAATTCCCGTTCGCTGGATTCATACCTGAAACAGTTTAAACTGGATTCAGCATCGTTCGATGGTGCGGTCTTGTCGGCAAAGTTTGATGTTTCAGAGAGTGTAAATCCAAGTGATCCGATAACGAATCCGCCTTCGGCATCGGCTACGGAATTTGATGGACCTTGGCCACACAAGTTCGTAAAGCAGAATATTGCAGCGTTGGAGCAGTTCTTCCCGATGGCTGTCAAGGAATATTCTGACATTGTCAATGCGATAAAGAACGATTCTTTGGATGCAGGTTGCGGACTTTATATGTTGAATATTTATGGTGATGGAAAAGCGGCTGGATTCGTCTTGGCGGATATCGCGAAAGATACGATTACTGTGTTGGATGTTTCGGCAGGCCATTGCGAGTCTTCGTCTGGGAAAATGGAACGATTCTTGTTCTATTACTGTGGAGAAATCGATAACCGTCCCGAAATTGTTCACGTACCTGTTGAAAATAATTGGTCTGGCAAGTGCCCTGTTTTAGAAACTAGGGATGAATGGATTAAGGAAAGCTCCCGCACGCCATAAAATAGATTTAAAAATTAAGGAGAAATATCATGAAACCGATTAGACATATCGGCGTAGTCCTCGTTGCGGCCGCCGCGTTAGGATTCGTCGCTTGCAATAATGATAGTGTCAATGCTCCCGATTTCAGGGGCTCGAATTCTTCGGCTGTTGAACAACGTAATCAACAGACTTCTTCGAGTTCATTTGCAAAACGTGAACCCGGTTCCAGCGGCGATGTCGCATTGTCGAGCGACGAAAAGATTGTAACACAGAGTTCATCCTCTGTTGCAATTTCCAGTTCTGGTAAAATTGAAACATGCGAGCATGTAACTGATATTGTGTGCGAACCATGCCCCCCGGGTGAAAAATGCAGTTGCCATCCTTGTGATTCGAATAAAGAATTTAAAAGTTATGATTGTAGTTCGGGTGTAGAACTTCATTGCGAAAATGGGGAATGGCTAACTCCTAAGCAGTTCTGCCCTAATGGACGCTGGACAACATCCTGTAACGGACTTATGCTCCATAATCCCGTTTGCTGTACAGAAAAAGAAACGTGCGTTGAAGTCAGCGGAAAAGTTTGTGCACCTTGTATGGAAGGTTATAAGTGCCCGTGCAATCCGTGTGAAAAAGAAAATGTAGAGACTGTTGATTGTACAACGGGTGATAAACTTATTTGTAAAGAAGGGGAATGGAGCTTCCTTATTGAACAAAAATCTTCGTCCTCGGTAACGGCAAAAAGTTCTTCGTCGATTGCTGCGTTGAGCTCAAGTGCAATGGCAGCCTGCAAGCACATCTCGGATTACGATGGCATGACCGCTCAAGGGAATTGCGTGAATCAGAACGGAACTTCCGCTGTCGATTGCGTTACCGGCGGCAATTACCAATGCAAAAACAACAACTGGACGAAAGTTTCTTGCTTGAATATCAAACCGGACGAATGCAAGCCGGGAATGGGCGGCTGCGGTTATCGCCTTTGCGAACCGAATGGCATTAAGGAAATTGCTGATTGCGAAAATAGCGTGACATACGTTTGCAACGGCGAATCTTGGGTAGTCAAGAAAACGGAAGAAAATCAGCGTTGTGCTCGCGGCGAATTGGAATACTGCAATGCGTGTTTTGAAGAAGGTAAATTCGAAGGCCATTATCAATGCGTTAAAGGCAAGTGGCAGAAAATGGGCATGGGTGACGAAATCTGCGAACACATTACCGATCTCGAATGCAAAATCGGCGAAGGAAAATGTGGTGCATGCGAGACTCCTAAAAAAGGCGAAAAATATGAAGTGAATGATTGTACTACAGGTGAACGCTTTGTTTGTCAAAATGGATTCTGGGCTGCGCTAGTAGTCGATTGCAACGCGTTGATTCCAGAGTGCGGCTATAGCGAATATGATCTTTGCATGAAGCATAACCTCACGGAATACTGCAATGGCAAATGGCTGGATGAACCATGTGACACGGATTCCAGCAGGGACTTGGTCGTCTATGAAAATGGGAAAAAGCTGACAAACCGAGGCGGCAACTACATCTGCGTCAATGGCAAGTGGATTGAACGTTTCAGGTATTACGAATGCGGCGAAAAAGAAGATTGCGTGCCAGAATCCGTACGCTGCCAGGCAAGCCCGGCTATCGGTACCGCTTGCAATAACGAAGGCGTACCCGCCGAATTTG
>JAEEGK010022694.1_pt1 | contig 13159 bp, 9 predicted proteins | sample 8958771 | NCBI WGS metagenome assembly JAEEGK01 (sample SAMN16246547, study PRJNA631951) | gut metagenome | biome: gut microbiome; feature: rumen; material: SC-attached | host: Bos | place: Iran: Karaj | collected 2018-10 | reverse complement strand
TCGCTGCAGATGTCGATGTAGGCCAGATACAGGGTGTCGCCGCCGACAACGCACTCGTTGAAAACCGGAAGACTAAAGCCCACAGCACCATATTCTTGCTCATAGAGATAGGCCGACTCCACGCCCTCCACGCTCGTCAGCTGGCGCAATATCTGGTCGCGGCGCTTTTCGGTCATCTCGTAGGGGTCTTGCGGGACGCCGTCGACGAGTTCACTCCAGCTGCCGTTCACCTCGGTTTCGGCATAGAGCAGCTGGCTGCTGTCGTAGCCTAAAGGCAGGCTACGGTAGTAAAGGTTGACCACGGCAGGGTCGAACACCGCCCATGCCACGACGGTGATGATGACCAGCCCGATAAACAGCCACGTATTGACATTCAGGATATTGTTCAGTTTCGTTTTCATCGTTTTTCCATCATTGATTCCACAATCGGTTTTCTGAGGCTCCACCAGGCAGGCAGGACGGCGGCCAGCAGGTTGAGCAGCAGGACAGCGGCGAAGGCTCCGACGAAGAGCGTGGGGGCAAAGAGCATCTCGCCCTCCACGACGGGAGCCGTGCTGAGCGTGCTGTTGTCGAAGAACATGCCGAGAATCTCCCTTCGCATACCGTAGATGGCAAGCCATGAGAGCACGAGGCCGATGATGCCGCCGATGGTGGTGAGCACCAGGTTCTCGGCCACCACCTGACTGAGGAGCGTCGAGCGGCGTGCGCCGAAGGTCTTACGCACGGCCATCTCTGCCGAGCGCCGCTCCATGCGCCCCGCCACGATGCCGCAGAGGTTCAGCGCGGGCACGAAGAGCAGCACGAAGAGGATGCCCGCATAGTGCTTCACGAGCTGCCAGACCGTCACCGTGCTCATTGCGCCTTCGCGGTTCTCAGTCTTCAGCACGTGCATGGGGTGGGTCTCCATATCGCGGGTCAGCACCAGCTTCTTTTTGGCATCACCGCCAAAGCTGAACAAATCCAGCACCTCGGGATGCGCCTGCTGCGTGCGGGCCGCCACGTCGTCCAGCTCCTGCTTCAAGGCCCGCAGGTGGTCGTCGTCCTTAACGGTGGCCACGATGGAGTAGAATCCCTGATAGGGGATCCCCATCACCACACCGTTCAAGAGGGGATAGATGATGTCGGCATAGCTGTCGGGCGCCAGCTGACTGCCGCCACGGAAGACGCCTACCACACGCACTTCAGGTCCGCTTTCCACCTCCACCGTCTTTCCCACGGCTTCCACGCCCTTGCCGAAGAGCCGTTCGGCCAGGGCATCGCTGATGACACAGACTTTTTCGTTGTCGTCCACTTCCTTACTGGTAAAAGCTCTGCCACTCACGAAGTCGTACTCGTAAATCTTAAAGTAGTCGGCATTGACCTCATTGCGCACGACGTCCACGTAGTCGTCCTTGCCGCGCACCACGAAGGTGTGGCATTTGCCCAAGGTCTTGCCCGTTCCTGCCGCCAGCAGCGTGGGCGAGCAGTACTCGATGTTCGGGCTGGGCTTGAACCACTCCTCATAGGCCCGAGCGCTGAAGCCTGTCTGCCCCTTGGCCCCGTTGTCGGCCTCGATGCGCAGTCCCTCGAAGTAGATGGTACGCGCGCGGTTCCTTTCTGGGTAGATGGGCGCCAGCTTGATGTAATACACTACGGCCATCACCATCGTGAAGGCAATGGCCAAGGCCGTACCTACGATGTAGATAGAGGAGAAAAGCTTTTCCTCGCGAATCAGGGCGAGGGCTTGTCGAATTACTTTCATATTTGACTATTTGACAATTTTACTATTTGACAATGTACCTGCCAAAACCGTGCCAAACTCTTAACTTGTTGATAATCAAAACCGCCTCAAAACGAAGTGTCCACTTTCGGACACTCACGGTGTCCGGAAATGGACAATGGCAAGCTATGTAGCGTGATTCTCTTGTCCGCTTTTAGAAAGTTTATAGCCCATTTCGCATGTCATTTCAAAAATTATGTGTATCTTTGCACGCAGAATGTGCAACACAACGAAGAGGATATGACATACAGCATGACAGACAAGATGGAGTGGACGCTTATCTTCGCATTGGAGTTTGGGCGACACTTCGGGCTGACGCTCAAGCAGGCGTTTAACTACCTCAACCGTTACGGCGGCATTAAATTTGTCGATGAGCACTACGACTACTGCCATACGCAGTCGTTCCAGTCAATGGTCTCCGACATGGCAGAGTACTGCCACAGGAAAGGAGGGGCGCTCGTATGATACTCTACCACGGAACCAACGCGGACTTCGGTGAGATAGACCTCGCGAAGTCGAAGCCCAACAAGGACTTTGGCCAAGGTTTCTACCTCAGCCGTGAGTACGCTCAGGCCATGGACATGGCCAAAACGAAGGTAGAGCAACTGGAGTCCGGCTTCCCCATTGTTCTTACATACGAGGCTGACGATGCTGCTATGGCCGAATTGAAAGTTCTTCGCTTCGACGAATACAGCGAGGAATGGGCCAAATTCATCCTTCTGAACCGGAACAACGCCAGCCGTCAGGCGGCTCACGACTATGACATCGTCATCGGCCCCATCGCTAACGACCGCGTGGGCGTGCAGCTTTGGAAATATGAGAGCCGCACCATTGACCTGCCCACGCTTGTCCATAACCTCCGCAACATGCGCGGCATCACCTTTCAATACTACTTCGGCACTGAACGTGCCATCAAAATCTTGAAGAGACTATGAACGAGAACGAACTGATGAAACTCGATATGGTGAAGAGCCTTGCCCTGCTACTCCTGGACGACCAGCCGCAGCTCACTATGGAGCAGGCCCTTGCTACTGTCATCAACTCTGATACCTATCAGCGCCTGCAAAGCGATGCCACTGGCCTGTATCACCAGAGTGCCCGCTACGTCTATAGTTTCCTGTACTGCGAGTTGAAAACAGGCCGAGTCGGGTAGCATCCAAATATTATCTGAATTGTCCTCCAAAATAGAAAGACTACGTCAAGAAAATTGGTCAAAAACAGGGCTTCCCGGACTTTGCATTCTAGAAAGCGACACAAGGCAGATTGAGACCTGCTAGCCCCCATTTGAGTCAAAACAGGCAGGAAAGTGCCCAAAAACGAGTTTGCATCCACTCGTCTAGGGCTTTGCGGTCGCTAGTATGGCACTTTGAGGTCGCTAGTATGGCACTTTGACTACGTTCCCACGGTGGGAATGATACGCTCCCTGCGTGGGAACGATAGCAAACTCCGCAACTAGCGTGACCAAACTCGCCTACTTTCGACCCCATTTTCCCGTCTGGCAGCCATTTTTCTCGCCAAAAACGCTCTCCGAAATCACCATTTTAACCCCTCAAAATGCCCATTTTCAGCTCTTTTCGAAGGCTCCCAAGCCCACCTAAACTTACAACACACTCATTCCCAGTGACTTGCAAGTTCTCCAAAACTCGCTCATTTACGACCAAACGGTCACAAAATCGCAAGAGGCCCCTTCTCGCGAGAGCATTTGTAAAAACTATTCCAAATCACTTGTTGAATAAATTTTGGGCGCATGAAAGCAATGCAGAGCCCTGCTTCGCCTATAGGTGCAGCATTCTTTCGAAAAAGATGCCGACAACAAACAACTGAACGAAAAAAGTGGAAAATGGACGAGGTCGCCAAATGGCAGTATAGAGTGATGGCGGAATAATGCCCTGGCAAACATGTTACCTTTGGCACTATTCCGCCATCCTGCCGATTAAGCCTCGCCGCCCTTCACATTAAAAGGGGCGATGGTGCGGCCCTCATTGCTGGGCTGGGGCATCTTGATCTGCCCGAAGGTGCGCTCATAGCGCATGATGTTCTCCTGCAGGGCTCCCAGCAGACGCTTGGCATGCTCCGGAGCGAGGATGACACGGCTGCGCACCTGAGCCTTGGGCAGGCCAGGGAGCATGCGGGCAAAGTCGAGAATAAACTCACTCGAGGAATGAGTGATGATGGCAAAGTTTGCGTACTCGCCCTGAGCCTTGTCAGGGGTCAGTTCTATCTGCAGCCCTTGCTGCTTCTGTTCGTTTTCGTTGTTCATTGTTCTATTAAGTTTAAGAATGGAGATGCAAAGGTAATACTTTCCCTTGGCATCCCCAAGCAATTGGTAACTAAATAAACTTAAAAAAGCCTATCCGCAATGGAAATAGCGGGTGACGAGCTTCTGAATCTCCTCTGGATAGCTCTCGATATCGCTGCGAAGCGTCTTGTCGTCATAGGCACGGAGCTGGGCAATGATGCCGTCGATCATAGCTGGGGAGAAGACGCCATGCTCCTCGAACACCTTGCGCTGCCGCTCGAGACAGTCAGCAGAAGCCACACACGAGTCGGGCAGCTGAGCCAGCGTCTGCAGCCGGTCGGCATTCTCAGCAGCATGGATATTGACGTTCACATAAGTGCGTTCAGCCACTTCAAGGGCATCGTCCATCTCAAAACCGTGACGACAGGCCACACAAAGACCGGCCAGCAGCTGGTAGAGATCGGCAGAGCCATCGGGCGAGCGCATCTCAACGGTCTGCTTCTGGCTGGTGTCGAAATGACTCTCAGGCTCAAGAGGGTTGGCCTGACGGCTCATGTCGACATCGGCAGCCCACCCTAGCGGCACACGCACGAGGACAGAACGGTTGCGGTCGCCCCAGCACACGTTCGTCGGAGCCTCCTGATGGGGCACCAGGCGGAAGTAACTCATAGGATTCTTATTGCCAAAGGCCGTGATGGCAGGTGCGAGGTCCATCATGCCGGCAATCATGCGACGGGCGCTCTCAGAGAGCACGCCCTGATGCAGCATCTGGTTCTGTCCGTCCTTCATCATGCGCATGTGGATATGCAGACCTGAGCCGGCCTTGCCCGTGGTAATCTTCGGAGCGAAGGTGACATCATAGCCCAGCTGATAGGCAAGGTTACGAATAATCCACTTGGCCAGCATCAGCTGGTCGGCAGCCTGCTCCACAGGCACGGGCAGGAACTCAATCTCGTTCTGCTCGTAGTTTAGCCCGTCGAGCGAGAAGTTGCCCACCTCCGAGTGTCCGTACTTGATCTTACCGCCAGCCTGCGCGATGTACTGCATGCACTGGGTGCGGAAGTCGCCGCCCTTGGCATAAGGGGCCGACTCATGGTAGCCACGCTGATCCTGGGCGGGGAACACTCCCTCATCGTCGCTGATGACATAGTACTCGAGCTCGCCCATAGCCTGAAACTCCATGCCTGTGACCTCCTTGAAAGCCTCGGCAGCCTTATGGAGGGTATGCTCGGGCGAGGAAGCCAGAGGATGACCGTCCTTGTCGAAGAAGGAGCAGAGCATGGTGACCGTGGGAATCTCGGCGAAGGGATCGAGGAATGCGGTGCAGAAACGTGGCAGGACATAGAGGTCGCTAGACCCTGCCTGTATGAAGGAGAAGAGACTGGAGCCGTCGACGCGCTCGCCACAGGTGAGTATGGTGTTGAGATAGTCGAGGTCGTTGATGACGAAGTTGAGCGTCTTCAGCCGTCCGTCGCCACCCGGGTACATGAAGTTCACCATGTGGATGTCGTTGTCGACGATGTAGCGGATGATGTCGTCCTTGGTAAACTCGGCTGAAGGTTTCTGCAGTGCCACCACGAGGGGATTGGCATTCAGTATAAGGTGTGGGTTGTCCATAGATATAAAGAGGTTTTGGTTATTTGGGTGCAAAGTTACAACTTTTATTCTATTTGGGCAAGTTAAATAATCATAAAAAGACTGCCCTCAACAACTACTTTTCACACATGCGCGCGTTATAACATTAAAGACTATCAAAACCCTTAAAAATATCAATAGTAAAATGAAGAAAATTATCTTAGCAATGGCCGTAGTAGCAGCAATGGCAGCCTGCACGGCCGACAAATCCCTCACCGTAAAAGGTGACTTGAAGAATCTGGGCGACACTCTCATCGTCATGAATCAGAGCGACCGCGACAGGCGCGACACCGTCCTGGTCAGCGACGGCAAGTTTGAGTTTACACTCGACGTCGACTCTGTCACCTCATACTATCTTGTCGAGCCCAAGCTCTTCCGTGGTGAGAGAGGCGCACAGCTGCAGTTCATTGCCGTACCAGGCGAGGCATTGGAGATGACAGGCGATGTCAACGATCGCTTCGACTATAACGGTTCGACGTTCTACCAAGGCTACCACGAAGTTGACCTGATGCTTGAGGAGGCTCAGAAGCCCCAGAAGGAGCTGACCCAAAAGCTGATGAAAATGCTGGAGGAAGGCGCATCTCAGGACTCCATCATGCAAATCTACCAGGAAGCCATCGAGCCCATGGAAAAGCAAGAAGAAGAGACCATCATGGAATTCATCAAGACCCATCCCGACCTCGAAGCCACTGCTACCCTCATTCCGCAGGTGAAGCCTGAGAAGATGGCTGAGGCCGTCAACATGCTCAGCGACAAGGTGCGCAACGGAAGGATGAAAGCCTACTACCAGCCCATCATCGACTACATCGAGGCACAGCAGAAGGCTGAGGAAGAGTCGGCCGCCAAGCAGGCCGAGGGCGTAGAAGCTCCCGACTTCACTCTCAACGACATCAACGGCAAGCCCCTGACCCTGTCGAGCCTTCGCGGCAAGCACGTCATCCTCGATTTCTGGGGATCGTGGTGTGGATGGTGCATCAAGGGATTCCCCGAGATGAAAGAAGCCTACAAGAAGTATGCCGGCAAGTTCGAGATCCTGGGCATCGACTGCCGCGACACAGAAGAGAAGTGGAAGGAAGCCGTCAAGGAGAACGAACTGCCCTGGCTGCACGTCTACAACCCCGATGAAAGCACCATCTGCGACGACTACGGCATTCAGGGCTATCCCACGAAGATCATCGTCGGCCCCGACGGCAAGATCGTGAAGACCATCGTCGGCGAGGATCCCGCTTTCTATGAATTGCTGGCAGAATTGTTCAAGTAAACAGCATTGTTCTTAGGCTGCCTCCTTGATGTACTACGGCAGCCTCCTAGATATACTTCGACGGCCTCCTTGATCAACTTCGACAGCCTCTTTGCTGAACAAAGAAGCCGTCCTTCCTGATCAAGGAGGCCGTGTCGGAGTTTTTCCGGAACTACGAAGCCTTGTGTCGTTGGGTATTACAGTTACTTCACTACCTTACGGCCGTTGACGATGTAGATGCCCTTCTGCGGAGCAATCACGCGGCGACCCATGAGGTCATAGATGGCCTGTGAGTGGGCTACCTGCCGGTTCACGTTCTCGACACCGACGGTGCCTGAGGTCACGGGCACCTTGATGGCATTGCTTACGATGCCGGTAGCATTATCGATGAGCAAGGCCACGACGTAAAGCTTGGTGTAGTCCTGTATGATGGGTTCCCACGAGGTATTCATGGCCATCTCCAGGTCGAAGGAGTACTGGTGCTGAACGGGTTGGTCGGCTGTGACGCTGGTGGGTATGCTTCCTTCGATGCCGCCCATCTCCGACTGCATGACAGCTACATCGTTGAACACCAGCCCAGAGACGTAACTCTCTTTTTCCTCGAAGCCGCCCATCTCGCCGTCTGCGCCGCCACTATAGTAGTTGGCTTGCTCCCAGTCGTCACCGGTAAGGCCGTCCTCTACGAGGATGTACTCCAGCGAGCAGTCTACAGCGTCGTCGCTAAAGGGGAAGTTGACGTCGGCTACCACGTCGACAGTACTATTGTCATCGGCCAACGTAGCCTTCACGTCCAGGTCAGCCATGCCGAACATAGCATTGCGCCACTGCAGCACGTCGATCACGTGGAAGCCATCTTCCTCAAGACCCGAATAGGGGTCTACCTCCATACCACGGTCCACCCATGCTGAGGGGTATCCAGCTATGGGGCTGGGGAAGTCGTAGGCAATCTCCATCGGATCACCATTGTGGTAGCTCACGCAGACATAGTCGTCGGGATATTGTTCCTTGAGCAGTTCCAAGGCCACGAACCCACGGGGGCACCAGCCGCACCACAGTCCTGTGTACTCCTCGAGCAGCGTGCGGTGGCGGGGCAGGGTATTGAGCACGAAGACGGGCGTGGTGGCCTTGGCCACTGTCTCCTCCTCATTGTCCACGCCATTAACCTTTAGCACCTTCACACTGAGGTCGAAGGTTCCCATCTGGCTGACGGCAGGCAGAGCGAGGGTGTGGTCGTAGGTCAGGCCGAAGAAGGCACTGACGGGGCTGGACAGGTCGACATGCTGGTTGCTGGTGACACCGTTGAAGGTGTACTCAAAGTCGAGCGAGCGGATGCCTTCGGAGCCGTGATTGACGAAGGGTACATTGACGGTGATGTCGCTGCCAGAGAGCACATAGGTCTTGTCACCGGCTATGGTTGCCACGGCGTTCTTCTTCACCTGGCTGCCACCAAGGGTAACGTTGATGCAGGCCGAGCCACCAACCAACTCAGACAGCTCAAGCCACTTCAGGAAGCAAGCTGTGGAGTGGATGTAGAGACCGAAGGGTTTCACCACATCGACGATGGTGACAGGGTTGTTCTGCATCGAGTATGCGTCAGCGGAGAGGGTGAACGAGTAGCCCACGTAGACACCCTCCTCAGGAATGATGTATGGCTTGGGCAGCTTCACGGTGACGTTGCCTGCCTTGGCGGGCATTTCTACATCGACGCTCACCAGGTCGGGGGCGTTCTGACCGTCCTCCTCACGCAGCTGGCTGCTGAGCCATACCTTCAAGTTGCTCACGCCGTTCAGGGTGCGCAGGTTGAAGGTGACGTCCTCAATATATTTTCCCACGACAGCCTCGTCCTGCAGGCGGATGGCCACGTCGTAGGTCTGCGGCTTCCACTCGCCGAAGGTGACGCGGTTCTCATTGCCAGTATAGCTGCCGTAGCCGATGCTGCCGCCCACGTCGGAAGGGTCAACATCGGGGTATTCGGGTGTGGCTGCCTCAGGCTGCAACTCGCTGCCCAGGTCGTAGGTGTCGGCCCACACAATCTCAGAGCGACGCTCCTCGCCCTGTCCGCGGTAGATGGCCTGCACGCCGTAAGCCTCGGGACCAACGACATAGTAATAGGCATAGTGGTAGGCATCCTCCGCCATGATGTCCCAATTGTCGGAGTAAGTATAGGGTATCTCGGTCATGCCATCCTCCTCAAGGTTCATGTAGTCGTAGGTGTGCAGTACCAAGGGCATATCCTTACCATTGACGCGTATCCAGAGCTGGTAGGAAAGCTTGTCGGGCAAGATATAATTGCCGTCCTCGTCATTACAATACTGATTGAACTCGATGACGCCCCAGCCGAAGCCCATGGCGTAGCTGTCGTAGCCTTCCTCGTAGAGTATGACGTCACTGGGAGCCATGGGCGTGGCTGCCACCTCGACGAAAGGCTCGATGACGCAGTTCTCGTAGATATCTGCATAGCTGACCTCCTGCCGTCCGGCATTCACCACAAAGAGGTTGGTGCCGGTGAAAGTCTTGGTGACGGCATCGTAATCGAAAGTGATGTCCTCATCACTAAGGTAGTAGAAGGTCTCGGTGTAGTCACCCCACTCAGGGTCCTCGACGTAGGTCGACTCAGCAGTGGCCGAGATGAGGTACTGCACACGTAAGTTTTCGAAGTCAGCACCCAGGAACTGTCCATTCTTGAACACAGCCTTGTCGCCGTTGATGGTTCCTTTCACCCATGCCTCAGGCATGTCGGGGAAGATGCCCTGCACGTAGACGTCGTTGCCCTGGAATCCCACGTTGGCTACGCAGCCGGAGAAGCCGTCGGCCTTAACAATAAACTGCTCCGTCTGCAGTCCTTCAGGAGCTTCCACCGGCTCGTCAGTGATCTCAGTCATCGTGAAGGTCCAGTCAGCATAGCCCGTCCAGTAGCCATCCATATCGGCAAGGCCGACCACGAGTAAATCCGTCGACAAATCGTCGTTACTGCTGATGCTGCCCGTGGCGGCATCGTAGCTCAGCGTCAGCGTCTGCTCACCGTCTACACCGTAGTATGTCATGTCATCAGCGTCGTAAGCCATGAGCATGGCATAATAATCATCGCCATCAATTGAATGTACCGTCTGGGGCAGCGTGAAGGTGATGGTACTGCCGCTGCGGGTGCCTTCAATCCAGCCAGGGAGGGCTACCTGCGAGATGATGTTCTTCAGATAGACCTTGTCACCCTGTCCGAACACCACTTCGCACAGTCCGCCGACGCAGGGGTTCTCGTAGACACCGAACATCGTGCCGACGTAGCTGTCGCCATTGCGTTCGTAAAGCTTGTAGTCGCCGGCCGGCTGCTGGTCGATGATTCCTGCGCGACGCGGAGCCAGTGCCTGCTTCACTGCCCTATCGATGAATGAGCTGCGCTGGTGCAGGGCGCGCATGGTGCGTGTGTCCTTGGCATGCTGTTGCTGCACGTTGAAGCGTTGTGGCTGCTTGCGTTGATTACTGGTGAACTGCTGCAGCCGCTGCATCATGACGGCGGGCAGTTTTACATCCTTTCGCGGCCCCTTAGGAGTCGCTCCTGCCGTCAGTGCAAAGCAAACGGCAAGAAGAAACAGTGTAAAATTTCTCATTGATACTGTGATTAGTAAAATTGCTGTTTTCTATCATCTTTTTTTATTCTGCTTGTTATATAACCAATCTCTGCGAAGTGCTATGCTAGCGGTGGCAACATTATTTTCCGCACTCAGGGCAAATGCCCTTCACGATATGGCTGGCAGAGGTGGCTTTATAGCCGGGTGGCACAGCGACATCAGGCACAGGAACTCCGTCGAGGCAAAACGTACGTTGGCAGCGCTCACAGAAAAAGTGGACATGCAAGTCATCGTCCTCCTCATCGCTGTGGCTGTGACAAAGCTCATATCGCATCGACCCTGATCCATCCTCTATGGCATGAACCAGATGATGCTCCTTGAACAGGGTCAGCGCCCGGAAGATGCCCGACTTGTCAACGGACAGGATTTTCATCTCCAGCTCGCCCAGCGTCAGAGGCCGGGCCGACAATGCCAGCTCACGCACCACCACTATTCTGTTGGACGTGGCCTTGATGCCATGCTCCTCGAGCAGCTTCACACATTCTTCTTGTTTCATCACTACATGTCCGGCTTTAAAAAACTGCCGGCAAAGCTGCCGACAGTCTCTTTCTGTTGTTATGGTGTCACCTTAAAGCATGACACCAAGGATTATTCATCGAGCACGTTCTCCTGAACGAAGTCGAGTACGTTCTTACGATTAGCCTGCATGCGCTCGTACTCTTCCTTAGAGCCAACGATGAGCTTCTCGAACTCGCGCAAACCGGTACCGGCGGGGATGAGGTGACCGCAGATGACGTTCTCTTTCATGCCCTCAAGACGGTCGACCTTACCACGGATAGCTGCCTCGTTGAGCACCTTTGTGGTTTCCTGGAAGGATGCTGCCGACATGAAGCTCTTCGTCTGCAAAGCGGCACGGGTGATACCCTGCAGGATCTGCGTTGACGTGGCGGGCACGGCATCACGCACCTGCACCACACGCAGGTCGCGGCGCTTCAGCGAGGTATTCTCGTCGCGCAGGCGTCGGGCGGTGACAATCTGTCCGGCCTTGAGGTTGTCGGAGTCACCTGCATCGATGACCACCTTCTTACCCCAGATGCGGTCGTTCTCCTCAGCGAAGTCGAGTTTGTCAACGACCTCCTGCTCTAGGAACGATGTATCACCGGGATCATTGATTTGCACCTTGCGCATCATCTGTCGGACGATAATCTCGAAATGCTTATCGTTGATCTTAATACCCTGCAGACGATAGACGTCCTGCACCTCGTTGACGATATATTCCTGTACGGCCGTGGGGCCCTTGATAGCAAGAATGTCGCTAGGCGTAATGGCACCGTCGGAGAGCGGCGTGCCTGCACGGACAGCGTCGTGCTCCTGAACGAGGATCTGCTTCGAGAGCGAGACGAGGTACTTGCGCTGCTCGCCCGTCTTAGAAGTGACGATAATCTCGCGGTTGCCACGCTTAACCTTGCCCATGGTGACCTCACCGTCAATCTCGGAGACAACAGCAGGGTTCGACGGGTTGCGGGCCTCGAAGAGCTCAGTGACACGAGGCAGACCTGCCGTGATATCACCACCCTTGGCGGCAGCACGCGGAATCTTCACCAGCGTCTCACCAGTCTTCACGGTCTGTCCGTCTTCGACGACGACGTGACCGCCTACGGGGAAGTTATAGGTACCAATCTTCTCACCATTGACATCGAGGATGTCGCAAGTAGGCACCTTGGTCCTGTCTTTCGATTCGGTGACGATCTTTTCGGTCAGACCGGTCGTTTCGTCGGTCTCGGCACGGAAGGTGACGCTCTCAATCACGTCATTGAACTTCAGCACACCGGCATACTCGGAAACGATGACGGCATTGAAAGGATCCCACTGAGCAATGCGGTCGCCCTTCTGAACGACATCCCCAGTCTTGTAGTAGAGGGAGGCGCCATAAGGTACATTCACCGTGGAGAGCACAATCTTCGTATTAGGATCAACGAAGCGCAACTCACCCAGACGGCTGACCACCATCTCGCAGTCGCGTCCGTCCTCATCGAAGGGTACGGTACGTACTTCTTCGAACTCCAGACGAGCATTCTCGTATTTCGAAACGATAGTGGCATTGGCGGCAGCATTAGCAGCCACACCACCGGCGTGAAACGTACGGAGCGTGAGCTGGGTACCAGGCTCACCAATGGCCTGGGCAGCGATGACACCGACTGCCTCACCCTTCTGCACCATGCGACGAGTAGCCAGGTTGCGGCCGTAGCACTTACGGCATACACCCTTCTTCGACTCGCAGGTGAGCACCGAACGAATCTCAACGCTCTCAATCTCGGCAGCCTCAATCTGCTCGGCGATGTCCTCAGTAATCTCTTCACCAGCGGGCACGATGATGTCGCCCGTCTTGGGATTGATGACATCATGGACGGAGACACGTCCGAGAATTCGCTCTGCCAACGAGGAAATAACCTCGTCACCGCTCTTCAGAGCCGTGCAGACCAGTCCGCGGAGTGTGCCGCAGTCCTCTTCGGTGATGATGACATCGTGAGAGACGTCGACCAGACGACGGGTCAGATATCCAGCATCGGCGGTCTTCATGGCCGTATCAGCAAGACCCTTACGAGCACCGTGAGTAGAGATGAAGTACTCGAGCACGGACATACCCTCCTTGAAGTTCGACAGAATGGGGTTCTCGATGATCTGATGTCCCTCGGCACCAGCTTTCGGAGGCTTGGCCA
>JAEEGK010022693.1_pt1 | contig 13160 bp, 7 predicted proteins | sample 8958771 | NCBI WGS metagenome assembly JAEEGK01 (sample SAMN16246547, study PRJNA631951) | gut metagenome | biome: gut microbiome; feature: rumen; material: SC-attached | host: Bos | place: Iran: Karaj | collected 2018-10 | reverse complement strand
CCGTTGCCCGTGCCGCTCCAGCCCCAGTTGATGGAATACATGCCGTTGCTGGCATCATAGCCGTCAACATTAAAGGCATGGCCATAGAACTGGTTATAGGCATTACTATAGCTGTAAGCACAATACACCACGGGGCGGCCTGCAGCGAGCTCGTCCTGAAGCATCACACTCCAGTCGGCATCGTTGATAATCATATTCTCGCCATGAGTGTCAAAGTTGAGCGTGGCCTTATATTCGACATGGGCACCCACATATCCAAACAGGTGGCAAGCCCTGATGATGTCGCCCTCCCAAGCCTCACTGCCCTCGTTGGTGTAATCCATTTCTTCGGCCTGGCCAATGTAGCGCATGAGCCATGCCACAGCATTTCTCTGGACATCGGTAGCGCTATAATTGTACACGGGCAACATGTTGGCCCAGTCAAACGTGATTGAGGGCAGGGCGGGCAAATCAAACCTGCGGGTGCGGGTAGTGTAACCAGGTACTGTTGGTGTGGGCTGGGTGGGATACTGCCACTTGTAGAACACCTGTGCCAGCGAGGTGCATGCGCAACCCGTCAAGCCGCGGCGGTCACCATCCATGGGGCACTGGTTGTAGTAGGGATAGCCCTGGTCCCACTTGGCTTCAAGCATCGGCTCAACTGTCACACCGCGGTTGGCCTTCAACATGGGTTTCTCGACCACCATGCCTGGATGAGCCTGCAGGTACTCAATCTGCTTCTTGTAGGTCTCTAGCCAGAATTTCATGTTCTCGGGCAAAGAGTTCACGTCCAGATTTCCCTCGCCGTAGGCAAGAATCTCCTGGGCACGGTCATCACCGGCGACAATCACAAAGGCGTTATCGCTATTAAAGATGTAATAAACCGGAGTTGACACCATGCCGGAGTTCAGCTCGGCATGGGCGAGTTTGAGTTCACTCGACGGCAATGCAAACTTGATGTTCCCTGCCTGTTGACTCAGAAACTGCTCGGCTGTTATTCGGGCAGCAGGAGCGTCCACGTTAGCAGCCCAAGTCAACGGCGACACCACTAGCAGCAGTGCCACTAAAGAAAAAAACTTCTTCATTCTATTAATGATTAGAGGGTTTATGATATGGTCACATTTTCATTTAGTCCCCGCAAAGATAATCCCATAAACTGAAAAAAACAAGTATTTTGTATTATTTTTCACATTGATAATCATGGGACTCGAGTGCAATCACACCCGAGTCCCATGTTCTGTTTCATGCAAGACGCCTCTATCACGCAATCAGGGGCATCACGGCTTTCAATAGGAAGCTTAGTCTGTTCCGAGCAACATGTCGATAAGGGCGCTCACATCGCCAATGCTGACATGGCCGTCCTGATTCACATCGGCACAAATCTCACAGGCATTGTCGCTGCTGCCCAACAACAAATCAATTAGGGCAGACACATCACCGATGGTCACACCATTGCTGTGATTCACGTCACCAGGGACATAGCCATGAGGCGGCTCTCCAATCTTATTGATCATGATGTAGCTCTGCTCCAGACTGACGGTCACATGATACTCACCCATGCTCAAGACAAGTATATCTCCATAGTTGTCAAAGGTCAGTGGCAATTGCTGGCCGAAATAATCCTCGGTTAACGTGAACAAGCCGTCGCTCACTGGGCCAAAACGGTAAGGCTCAATATAGTTCCAGCCACCCATGTCCTCGTTATCATCAATCTCGGTGGTGAAACCGAAGGTCCTGTTCTCGTCGACAAAAATGGTAGCAGTGTAAATCTCGTTCTCGGCGTCATAGGTCATCTTGGTAGCAGCAAAGGGCGACCATGCCTGGTCATCAATGTCACCCAGAATGTGGACATTAGTCATGAAGGGTTCTTCGGCAAGAGTGGTAAAGACATCTGGCCTGGTCCAATCGCTCAAGGCACCGCCAGCGCCGATGGCCTGCACCTGTACCTCATAGTCGGTATCGATTTCAAGGCCCTCGATGCTGTAGGTCGTCTTGGTCAAGTTGTTCACATAGGTCCACTCGTTAGCCTTTGCGCCTGTAGCGTCGCCATAATAAACCGCAATCAGAGCGATATCGGGCGAATAGTTGGCATCGGTCGAGTAAACGGTAATCTGCTCGCCAGAACTGGCAGTTACCAGCCACCTGTAAGTCTCACCGCCACTGAAGGTATGTCCCACCGCAGCGGTCTGCGGGGTATAAACCGTGAAGTTGCCTGAGCCATAGGTACCCGCCCCCGAAGTAATCATCATCGTGAAGGTCGCATTGGTGTAACCTTCAGGAATGGTGTAGGTGAGAGTTCCTGTAGCAACGCCATTATAATTGTTCTTAATATAGATGGCACCATTTCCGGCACGCGTGTTGACACCGCCCCATGGAGCAGGCAACGTGATATCGGCATAGCTGCCGGTATAAACACTTCCGTTCAACGAATGGAGCAGGACGGGTTCGTCGGGTTCCTCAGAGTAGAGCCTGTAGCGCAGGTTCCATGCGCTGTTTTCCTCATCTTCCCAAGTCACTATACAAGAGTGGGTGCCCGGTTCAACATACATGTCGGTGGGAACTGTAGTCGCATTGATGCCAACCGAAAATGCAATGGCCGCTACGACACCTGACAAAACAAATAATATTTTCTTCATAGTTTACAAAGTTAATAGTTTTGGGGTTAAAATTATTTTCGGCAAATATAGCCTTTAAAACACAAATACGCAAATAATTGCACTTATATATCACAATTGCCCCCACATTAATAATAAGCTTGGGATTCAGGTGCACGAAGCACCTAAATCCCAAGCCATAGGGGGTTGCTATTTCAACAATTGATTAGTGAGCGTTCAGCAAGATGTCGATGAGCAAGCTCACGTCCGAGATGCCAATAACACCGTCACCGCTCAGGTCGCCGCAAATCACACAAGCGCCGTTATCCTGGCCCAACAGGTAGTCAATGATAAAGCTTACGTCCGAGATTGCAACGTTACCGTCGTGGTTCACGTCACCCGGCTGGAAGGCGTGGCCATTCTCAAACAAGGTAATCTTCTGGGCATTGCTCCAGCGGCTCTGAGTACCATCGGTGTAGTTAGCTTTCACCTTATAATAGAACGAACCGCCCTCGGCAAGATCCTTCACAGTGTAGTACTTGTCGGTGATGCCGGTGATGAGGCGATAGTTAGCGTCACCTTCCTCGTTGGCCTTGAGTGTGTTCAGCTCGTTCACATCGCCTGCATAGACCTGAATCAGGGCCATGTCGGGTGAGAAGTAGCTATCGGTCGAGGTGATGGTAATCTTCTCACCTGAGCTGGCAGTTACCAGCCAGGTGTAAGTGTTACCCGAATTGAAATTGTGACCAACAGGAGCTGTCTGGTCTGAGCCCACGGTGAGGTTACCACTGCCATAGGAGCCCGACACGGTCGTGATCTGCATGGTGAAGACATCATCAACATAGCCCTCGGGAACAGTGAAGGCAATATAACCGTCACCTGAGTAGTTGCTGAAGTAATAGGCTGAATTGCCCACCTTCACACCATTACCGCTCCAGGGCTCGGTGAGGGTGATGCTCTCATAACTGCCAGTGTAGCTGCTGCCGTCGAGGGCGCCGATGAGCTCGACTGCGGGACGGGTGGATACCTCCAGAGTGTAGTTGTCAACGTACTTGTCAGCAGTCTGGTCGGTCCAGTCGGCACGGAATTGAGTCAAGTTGATATAAGCACTGTCGGCTGGCAACATGTAGGGAAGATATGTCTCAAGCGAAGCAGTACCGTTAATGGTAACCACCTTGTCGTCGGCACCGGGAGCGCTCAAGGTCACGGTGGCTGTGTGGTTGCCGGTAGTCATCGGGCTGTAGGTTACGGTGATGACCTTGCCGGCTTCCTGCTCGCTTACTGCAACGCTGTTGGCATCGATAGCAAAGCAGCCGCTCTCGTCGTTGAGTGTCAGCGTGATGTTGTCGGTCAGCTCATTACCCTTAACAGTGAAGGTGGCAGTTGCGCTCTGCTCGACAAAGGCTTCCATTTCAAGCTTGCTGGGGCTGGTCTTGATGCCAGGGCCCTGGAAGGGAGGCTGAATGCCGATTACGGCCTGCTGATAGGCATTGAAGTTATAGTAGCTGTAGCCAAATGCGTTCAACGAGCACCAGTCATTGCCGTCGCCACTCCAACCAAAGTTGATGTGGTACTTGTTGGTGCTGCTGTCATAACCGTCAACATTGAAGGCGTGGCCGCCATTGCCGCTGCCATCCACTGCACAGAACACGATGGGGCGCTCGGCAAGAATTTCCTCTTGGATGATGGCAGCCCACTCGGCGTCGGTATAAAGGGTTTGGCCACCGCTGTATGCGCTGGTCTTCTTCACCACGCGTACTGTCTCAGAATCATATCCCATGAGGGTGAAAGCACCTGCAATCAGGCTCACACTGTCGGCATTCACACCGCTACCACCAGCGCTGGAGGTTCCATATTCCATACGCTCGGCCTGGCCGATGTAGCGCATCAGCGTGGCAACAGCATTACCCTGAGCGGTGGTATAGCTGCCGGTGTAGTCGTCAATCATGTTGTCCCAGTCAAAGGTTACCGAAGGCAGAGCACCCACGCTAACATAACTGCCACCCCAATAGGAAGTGGACAGATAGCACTGATAGCCGGGAATGACGGGAGTCGGGTCGGTCGGGAATTTCCAGTAATAGAACACCATTGCGGCCGAGGTGGCGGGGCAACCGGTCAAGCACTGGTAGTTATTGATCTTGCACTGGTTCCAATAAGGCTCTTCCTGGTCCCAATTGCAAGTCAGCAGCGGACCCACCGAGGAGGCCTTGAGCGAGGGAGTGTTCTTGGGGCTGGGAGCGGGATCTACCTTCAGTGTCGGGTTCTTCTGCAAGAACTCAATCGCGTCGCGATACTGGTTCAGCATGTCCTGAAGACCAGGGGGAATATTCTTAATGTCAAGGCAGTAGTCGCCATAGGCAAGGATATCTACCGACCTGTCATCGCCAGCGACAACTACATAGGAATTGCTGGTAGTGAAAATGTAATACACAGGCTCACTGCCTTTTACACGGCTTGCTTCGGCCTTGGCCAGTTTGGGACTCTCGGCCAACGACATTTTAATCTTGCCGCCATTATTGCCCTGCGTCAAGAAACCATAAGCCGACTTGGCTGCCGTGAACTGATCTACCGGCGCAGCCGACAATGACATTGCCGCAACAGCAGCAGTTAAAAAGAAAATTAATTTCTTCATAAATAAATGTTTGAATGGTTAATATTAATGGATTAAAAATCATGTACAGATGACAGTTGATTGTGTATCGCTACACCCATCAGGCGCAAAGTTACAAATTATTTCAATATTCGACAAAAAAATCACAAAAAATAACCCCGAAAGCAATTTATGTATTATTTTTATGCAAAAACTATTCATTCCGCCATGTGTTTTACATTTTTTATCAAATAGCCAACGATTTGGTAAAAAAGAATGAAACAATGCTAATTGTTTACAAAAATAAATTAAATCATTTTGAAGTTTGCAACTGTAACTTTAATTTTGCGACATGATATTGTCGGCAAATGCCGGATTTCATCATCAACCAATAACATAAGATGCCCATGATCAAACAATTACGTTTAGGACTCTTGGCAGTATTGACACTCACAGCTGTGTTGCCCATGGTAGCACAGGTGCGTCACGTCACCACTGTGAACCCCATGACCAAGCAGTCTTACATCGAAGTCTATGAGTTTGACTATGTTGACATCCAGCCGCAGTTCCCCGGCGGCGAGCGCGGGCTCATCAATTTCATCAACAAGACACGCGAGTACCCATATCATGCCTACAAGAAGCACATCCAGGGTCGCGTGCTTTGCAGTTTCATTGTGGGCACCGACGGCAGGGTGAGTGACATCCGCGTGATTCGTGGCGCCGGCGATGAGAGTCTGAACCGCGAGGCCATCCGCGTCATCGGCGAGATGCCCAAGTGGAGCGTTGGCAAAGTGGGCGGCCATGCCGTCCCCGTGAGGGTGGTATTGCCCATTGCCTTCCGCCTGTAGTTTTCCTGAAACATAGTATCCCGACATACCCTTGCAGCCGCCTTCATCCAGGCGGTTGTTTTTTGAAATATCCAATTGCTTGCCACCGAGTTGGAAGACAAGAAATGACAAATCATTGATAAACCAAGAATCACTACAATTCGTCAAGGTTCAAAAAATTAGCGTAATCCCCATTAAAAAAACTTTGGTCATAGCACTTGATGAGGCAGTGAGACCTAGAAGTGTAAAATATTTTGACACAATACCGTAAAAAAATTAGACACTTCCTAAAAAACCACCTTTTGATTGATATCATCCTTTGAGGCATCTTCTATATTTGTGGACACAAAGCTGTTGTGTTATCCTGTTCGACTTTTTTTTGAAAGGAATGACAGCTCAAAAAATAACCTGTGATTGATTCATAATATCTAACAAATAATAAATTCAAGCATTATGAAAACTAATTATCTAACTTTCACAAAAGGCCTATGCGCCCTATTGATGATGCTCACCTATTTCCAAAATGCCTCAGCAAGCGTGCGAGAAGAAATAGTCATTGTTGAGGGCTTTGAGTACATGCTCACCTATGACGATGAAACATGGTCAGGTTCGGCCGCGATGATCACGCGATCCTGGGATATGGAAAATAATGAATGGTGTTCAATCCAATACGATGGTTGGAATACCGACTCAGTTTATGTTGTTCCTTCGTCGATTGGAGACTTTCCTGTTACCAGCATTTATGGCGGGTTCGGAGGGTTTTCCGATTTGAAGAATGTAATCATCCCTTACACAGTCACCACAATCGGTAGAGGAGCTTTTGCGAACTCAAGCATTGAGACAATCTTTTTCGATAATTCTAACCCTTATGGCTACGAAACCCAACCCATCACATTTGGCCAGGGCAGCCAATGGTATGGTTCTGAGCCAAAACTTGGAGAATTTAAAGGCTGTGAACGCCTCACGACGGTTGAATTCCGCAGGCCAATCAATCAGTTTTCCTCCTGCATGTTCATGAATTGTCCAAAATTGAAAAATGTTTATTTCAATTTTTCTAGCGATCATGACCTGAATAACTTTTCTATCGACACGATTGGCCATTTCGCATTTTTCAACTGTAGCAGCCTCACCCATTTTCAGATTCCAAACACGGTCAAGGTGATTGGAAACGGCGCTTTTGCCTACTGCACCAATCTCAAGAATATTAATATCCCCAGTGGCGTCACACACATCGGTAACTATGCTTTTGCCGAGTGCCACCAGCTCCAAGGTATGACACTAAATCCTGCACTCCAATTCATCGGCGAAGCCGCCTTTCTCAATTGCAAGTCACTGTCCAACATTAGCATTCCCGATGCCATCACCACTATTCGCAGCAACACATTCTATAACTGCAGCAACTTGACCAGTCTCAATCTCAACAATGTCACCACATTTGGCGAGCGCTCGTTTGCCGGTTGCCACAAGTTGACCGAACTTGACTTAACCAAAGCTGACAGCATCGGAGAGGCAGCGTTTTTTGGAGGCAGCGTTTTTTGTGTTGCCTCTAGCGATATCCAAGGTTATGACTCCCTATATCTGAGCATTAGTTACAGGGAAGAAGGCTGGGCCACTGCCGAAACGACACTCGGTTCTCTGAAGAAGATCACCTTGGGTGAGAATGTAACCCTCTTGAATGAGCGAACCTTTGTCGGGCACGTCCTCGACACCATCACGTGCTGGGCTCCCGCCCCACCCATTTTCTCAAGAACTGACAACCGCGACTGGGTATTCAGTACCCAGGTCTATGACTCCACAGTATTGCGTGTGCCCCAGGTTCTGATAAATGATTATCGTGAAGCCTACAATTGGAGCCGATTTGCGAACATCGAGGGCATGAACATCATGGGCAACGGCGACGTCAATGGCGACGGCCAGTTAACCATTGGCGATATCACTGCACTAATCGATATGCTGCTCAATACTCAAGCGGGCAACGGCAATCCCATCAATTCAGATGTTAATGGAGACGGAAACATTACCATCGGGGACATCACAGTCCTCATCGACAAGTTGCTGGCAGGCAACTAAAAGATAATTGAACAATACATAATCAAGGGTGCAGCACAATCTGTCGTGTTGCACCCTCTCATTATTACTTTTCGCCTTGGCATGGCCGCCCAGATTCATCCAAAGCCGATTACTCTGATTCCCAACCTGCGGGCTTGGAAATTAAAATGTGGAGATTTTAGATAAAAAAGCCTCTTATTTCATTCAGAATTCTTAAATTTGGGCAATTAATCTCAATACTATTAGAAACTATGAATGTCCTGAAAACCTTTTTACTGATGGGATGTGCCTTACTGGCCATGTGTGTGGCAGCCAGTGAAGTGAGTGTCAGCGATGCGCAAACCAAGGCGTTGCGGTTTCTTAACCAACGCCCAGGAACCATGTTGTCAATGTCCGCTCAAGAGTTGAAACTTGTCCATGTCGAGCCCGCGCAAACAGGCCGCAACATAGCAGATTTCTATGTGTTTAATGCCAAGGATGGCAGCGCGTTTGTCATTGTTGCGGGCGATGACCGAGCCACCGATGTGCTGGCCTATGGCCCTCATGCCTTGGATATGAAAACCGTGCCTTGCAACATGCAGTGGCTTTTAAACCAATACAAGCGGCAACTCACATTCCTGCGAGAGCATCCTGAAATGAGCGTCAGCAAAACCGCTGCACGTTCGGCCACCGTGCCAGTGTCTCCGCTCGTTTCCTGCACATGGAACCAGCGTTCGCCCTTCTACAACCAATGCCCGACCAGCGGATCGCAGCACTGCCTCACGGGATGTATTGCCACTGCGATGGCCCAGGTGATGTATTACTGGAAATTTCCCGCCGAGGCGCCCGCAATGGATGCCTATACGTCAGAGGTCAATGGCATGGCAGTGGGCGCATTGCCTGGCGGTGTGCTGGACTGGGACAATATGCTCGATGTTTACACCAGTAGCGCAACAACCCAGCAACGTGATGCCGTGGCCATGCTCATGCGCTATTGCGGACAGTCATGTCACATGGGATATGGCACATCGGCCAGTGGCGCTTACAGTGACGACGAACTGGCAGGCATGAAGCTGTTCGGCTACAATGCCGAGGCGACTCTGCTCTCTCGCGATGACTATTCTGCCGAACAATGGGCTGGAATGATTGAGGCCCAATTGACTGCAGGGTGCCCCATTCTGTACGGAGGGGTTGACCCTGACAAGGGCATGGGCCATGGTTTTGTCGTGGATGGATGTGGCGGTGGCATGTATCATGTGAACTGGGGATATAGCGGCTCGGGTGATGGTTACTTCGCACTTGATGCCTTCTCGACGATGGGCTATACATTTTATAGCGGACAAGAGATGCTTTACCAGGTTTATCCCACGGGCTACCTGTATGACAAGTACGCTCCTGTGATGGAACAGGCAGCAAATGTGACGGCTTCATCGTTTACCGCCGACTGGACCGACGAGACACCAAGCGAGAATGTGACCGATTACACCCTGTATGTGCAACCCTATGATCCATCGGCTCATGTGATGTTACTGAACGAGACATTCGGAGCAATCGATGTGAACGTTGACGAGACGACGGCCCTATCGGCAAATAAAGTGGGCAACTATTGCGATAATCCCGGCTGGACCGGCAGTTTTGTCTATCTGGGTGCTGGAGGTTGCTTCATTGTCGGTGGGCAGAAGTACGTTGGCACGCTCACCACACCGCCACTGAATGTGGGCGGCGATGGCGTGATTACCGTTCGGTTCAGGTCTCGGTACTCAGGCAGCATCAGCAGCAACGCCACTGTGAAATGTAATGGTGTGGAACAGGTGGTTGAGTTGACTAGAATGGCCGAGGAATATGTCATCGTGTTTAATAATGTCGCAGACGGCGCAACTGTTACTTTTACCAGCGCAGGTCGATATATGGGTTTTTACCTCGATGATGTGGTGGTGACAACTGGCGATGACCGTGACCCCATCGAGATGAATGAACTCATCAACGGTTGCCTTGTGTTTCCCGATATTACCGCTACTGATTTTAGTGTTACAGGGCTCTCGGCAGGAGGAACATATCGTTTCCTGGTTGTTACCCGTTTTGCCGACGGAAAAACTAAGAAATCCAATGGCCAAGTGGTCACCTTGGCAGAACAGTCCGGTCACACCTATCAATTGGGTGATGTGAATCACGACGGTTCAGTCTCCATCAAAGACGTGACCGACCTGATTGACTATCTGCTGGGCATCAATGATGACATTTGCTTCATCTGCGCTGATGTCAATGGTGACCAAAACATATCCATCGGCGATGTGCCTGCAATCATCGACAAGTTGCAGTCCATTTAGTAGGGCCAAGCCTTAGCGTTACCGCCCCAACAAAAAAAACTATTGATAGAAGTCGCGCAATTCGTAGTTAAAAGACTTGCGTATGTTTCAAAAATCGGGATCGGATTCCAGGGTGAGGGATTTGCCTGTGGCGGGATGTGTGAAGGTGATGCGCTGGGCATGAAGCATCAGCCGCTCGGCGGCACGGCCATAGAGCCGGTCACCCACGATGGGACAGTTCAAGCCCAGCGGATAAGAACAATGCACCCGCAGCTGGTGAGTACGGCCGGTAAGGGGTTCTAGGGCAACACGCGTTTGTCCACCCACACGTTCCAGCACCCGGTAACGGGTGACGGCAGGCTTGCCATGCTCGCCATCCACCCGCTGGCGCGGACGGTCATTGACATCGGGCAGCAAAGGCAAGTCAATCACACCCTCATCGGCAGTCACCATACCGTCGACCAGGGCAATATAGCATTTCTTGACGGTGTGGTTCTCGAATTGCTGTTGCAAGGCTTTGTGGACGGTTTTATCCTTTGCAAACATCACCAGGCCCGAGGTTTCTTGGTCAAGGCGATGGACCACAATAGGGCCTGTAATATCATGAAATGCCTCTTGATATCTTGTCAGTAAAGAATCCTCCAATGCCTTTCCAGGGACCGACAGCATTCCCGACGGCTTGTTAAGCACAGTGAGCCACCTATCATCATAGACGACCTCCAGCTCTGCCGCCTCCATCGGCTTTTCCAAGGGGTTTTCCTCCACATCGAGGCCTTGCATCATGAAGTCGAGAATCGGTTTACACTTGCTGCGGCATGCAGGATAAAAATGACCGTGATGACGCACCTCGCCCACAGGTGAGGCGCCCCACCAGAACTCGGCCATGCACAATGGTTGCAGGTCGTTGTTAAAGGCATAGTTGAGCAGTCGCGGGGCACAACACTCCCCTGCCCCGGCTGGCGGCAAGGTTCCCAACGGGCGGAACACTTCGACCAAATCGCGGCGCTCACCGCGGGCATTGCTCACGACAAACAGGCGGAAGATGCGCTCCTGCAGGGCCTCGCTCATGGCCTTGCGACGGGACTTCAGCTGGTCAATCTCATGGTGCACGCGACCGATTTCCTGCCTGATTTTCAGCAATTCAGCCTCATGGTGTTGGCGCATGCGTTTCAACTCGGCTTTTTCAAAACGGCTCTGATTCAAGAGTGCTTCCTGCTGTTCGGCAGTCAGGTTTCCTGCCTTGCGACGGGCATCCCGTTCTTGCTTGTGAAACGCCATCATCATCTTGTATTCTTCGACTTTGTCTTGCATCAGCTGGCTTTGCGAAGCCTCACAACGCACCAGTTCCTGCAATTCGGGGGATTGTTCCAGACGCGTCACTTCATGGTTGATAGCGGTGATTTGCGCCTCGCCCAGTTTGAACTCGCCTTGAGGATCGAGCAGGTCATAGACCGGCGGCACAAAGTAGTCATGCCTGACGCTTCCTGCCAAGTTGCCCGAGAAGGCGGCGAGAAAGCCCAGTTGTCCCTGTCGGTCACGGGCAACCAGCACGCCCAGCATCTTGCCGGCGCCCAGCTCGTCGGCCCAATCGTTCCGCGAAGCGACATAGCCCTGCACCCGCTCTACCGCCATCAGCGCCAACGGATGGGGCTCATAGCAGAACGGGCATGTGAACTGCCGCGGCAACTCCATCGTCGCCGCCGCACGTTTCTCAAAAGGATGAAATGCACTGTTCATCACGGCAAAATTACTGATTTTTTCACCGAGTTTAGTGATTTAGCTCAAGAATTGCAGTATATTTGCAAGCTAATCAACACCTAAAGACGCAATCGCCGTGCACTTGCCCGAGGATCCATACATGAAGTCACAATATGTGAACATGCTACTCAAGGCCAATAACATGGACCTGGAGACCTTGTGCATGAGCGCAGGCATCAACATGATTGCGCTATTGAACGATCTGGGCAGAGCCGGAATCTCCTATGATTCAGCCCGACGGCAATTCAGAACATAACACTTCACTCAATATACAGCAATGAAATTCATATCGTGGAACGTGAACGGCTTGAGAGCCGTGGTGGGAAAAGGTTTTGGAGACATCTTCAAGGCTCTGGATGCCGACTTCTTCTGCCTGCAGGAAACCAAGATGCAGGCGGGGCAGCTCGACTTGGAATTTGAGGGTTATCGCTCCTATTGGAACTATGCCGAGAAAAAAGGTTACTCGGGCACAGCCATCTACAGCCGCCATGAGCCGCTGAGCGTGACCTATGGCATGGGCATCGAGGAGCACGACAATGAAGGTCGCGTCATTACCCTGGAGATGCCCGATTTCTACCTCGTCACATGCTACACGCCCAACAGCCAGGACGGCTTGAAGCGTCTGGACTACCGCATGACATGGGAAGACGCCTTTCGTGCCTATTTGCTGGAACTTGACAAGAAAAAGCCCGTCATCGTGTGCGGCGACCTCAATGTGGCGCATCAGGAAATCGACCTGAAGAACCCCAAGACCAACCGCAAGAATGCCGGCTTCACTGATGAGGAACGCGAAAAAATGACTGTGCTGCTTGGCTCGGGATTTACTGACACTTGGCGTTTCTTCAACCCCGACGTGACCGATGTCTATTCGTGGTGGAGCTACCGTTTCAAGGCCCGCGAGAAGAATGCAGGGTGGCGCATCGACTACTTCCTGGTGAGCAACCGCCTGCAAGAGAAACTTACCGATGCCAAAATCCACACCGAGATATTCGGCAGCGACCACTGCCCTGTCGAGGTAGATATCAAGCTCTAGAGGCTAGGGGCATAAAAGGCCTTAAGGCCCCTAAGGGCCCTAATG
>JAEEGK010022691.1_pt1 | contig 13160 bp, 11 predicted proteins | sample 8958771 | NCBI WGS metagenome assembly JAEEGK01 (sample SAMN16246547, study PRJNA631951) | gut metagenome | biome: gut microbiome; feature: rumen; material: SC-attached | host: Bos | place: Iran: Karaj | collected 2018-10 | reverse complement strand
CTGAGGATCGACTGAACCTGCAGAAAGATTTATGTCAAATGAATCGCTCATAGTATTCCTTATCCTTGTCCTTGAAAACATTGAATATCACCCGGTCCATAGCTCCAGGATGCTCTTTAAGCCAGCTTTTCACAGTACAAGTGGCAATCTCTGCCGCCAGCTGGTTGGGGAAATGGAAGACACCGGTGGAGATGCAGCAGAATGCCACACTGCGCATACCGTTCTCAAGACACATATCAAGGACATTGGTGTAGCAGGTAGCCAGCGCCTTCTCGTGTTCTGCAGAAAGAGAGCCCGAGACTATAGGGCCCACCACATGAATCACTTTCTTAGACGGCAGATTGTATGCATCGGTGATCATAGGGACTGATGTGGGCTGCTGATATGTCGACCCATAGATGGAACGGAGTTCCTCCATTTTATTATTACATTCAATACGGAGCTGTACCCCTGCAAAGGTATGGATGCAGTTGTCTATGCAGGTATGCATCGGGACAAAGCAGCCCAGCATCTGGGAGTTGGCGGCATTCACTATGGCATCTACTTCACGAAGAGTGATATCCCCCTGCCAAATTGATATCTTGTCAGCATTCAGCGGGATATCATCTAAAGAAACAATACCCTTCTCGGCAAGACGGCGGGACAGGTATTCATCCTGTATCTCCAGGGTCTTTTCATCCATCAGGCCAGGCATGCGGATATTCATAAGGGAACGGAGAGCTGCCCTCTTGTCCTCGGTGCTTTCTCCCACCTGGAGATCCTTATATTTTCCTGAGTCTTCCTTGAAGCGTTCAAGAAGATAGTCAAGCCGCTGGTCCTGTGTCATTTCCCCTCCCGGAAAAAGTATACCATAGATATCAGAAATATATAACATAATTTTTATGTGAAAACTCATTGACAAGAAAGGGGTAGAAAAAAGATAGTAAAAATATGTTCCAGGAGCATATCTTCAGCATCCTAATCGTATCCTCATCGGCAAAGTTCAATATGCTCAGCTCATATCTGTTCCCCATAGCAGAGTACTGGCCGGTGGACACTGTCCCGGATGCTGCCAGTGCCAAGCAGAAAATGATGGAAAGGACCTATGACATAATAGTCATCAACACCCCTCTCCCGGACGAGATGGGCACCAGGCTGGCTGCTGATATCTGCTCAGGCTCAAGCTCCTGCGTCATGCTCCTTGCAAGCAAAGATTCTTATGAGGAAGTGAACGGGAAAGTGGCTGACTATGGGGTTGTGGTGATATCAAGGCCTGTGACAGTCCCGGCCATATCAAAGAGCCTGCAGATAATGTGCGCCACACGGCAGCGGATAAAACAGATCGAGAGCAGGCAGAAATCGGTGGAGCAGAAGATCGACGAAATCCAGGTGATCAACAAGGCAAAGTGGCTCCTCATCGGCTACATGAAGATGACAGAGAGCGAGGCCCAGCATTACATAGAGCGGACAGCCATGGACACCAGGCTCTCAAAATCAGAGGTTGCAAAAAATATTATCCGGACATATCAAGATTATCATTGACAGATATTTTTGATGGTGATAGAATTTAATTTTGGAAGGACAAAGGCGTTCATCCAGGAAGGGATTCCTGTCGATGAGCGCCTTTTTTTTATGTCCTGATCTGTTCGGGAGGAAAAGATGACAAATTATATCTTTGTGACTGGCGGTGTTGTATCGGGACTGGGAAAGGGAATAACGGCAGCATCCTTAGGAAGGCTTCTGAAGGCAAGAGGACTCAAGGTGGCAGCCCAAAAGCTTGATCCATACATAAACGTGGACCCGGGAACCATGAGCCCATACCAGCATGGCGAGGTGTATGTCACCGAGGACGGAGCCGAGACTGACCTGGATCTTGGCCACTATGAGCGGTTCATAGACGAGGACTTGAACAAATACTCAAACCTGACCACCGGAAAGGTGTTTGCCAACGTGCTTGCCAAGGAACGCCACGGAGAGTATCTGGGACGGACTGTGCAGATAATTCCCCATGTGACAGATGAGATAAAGAGCTTCATATACAACGTAGGAAAGAAAAGCGATGCCGACATAGTTATCACCGAGATAGGAGGAACCATAGGAGACATCGAGAGCCAGCCTTTCCTTGAGGCTATAAGGCAGGTGGGACTAGAGCAAGGCAGAGGCAACACCCTGTACATCCATGTGACACTGGTCCCCTACCTGAAGGCTTCCGGAGAGCATAAATCAAAACCCACACAGCATTCAGTCAAAGAGCTGCAGGCCGCAGGAATCTCCCCTGACATCATAGTTCTGCGGTGCGACGAGCCTATCACCGACGAGAGCATTTTCACCAAGATTGCCAACTTCTGCAACGTCAAGCCCGACTGTGTGATCGAGAACCTGACAATGCCTATCCTCTACGAGGCTCCTCTCTATCTTGAGAGCAAGCATCTGTCGGAGGTTGTATGCCGTGAGCTTAACATAAAGACTCCGAGGCCAGACCTTGCCAAGTGGCGTGAGATGGTCGACCGGGTGCGGAATGCAGAAAAAACCGTGAAGATTGCCCTGGTGGGAAAATATGTGCAGCTCCACGATGCATACCTTTCTGTGGCAGAGGCGCTTCGCCATGCAGGCTTCTATCTTAATTCCAAGGTGGATATCCACTGGATTGACTCGGAGACTATAACAGAAGCAAATGTAGCCGGGATTCTCGGTGGAATGGATGGAATCATAGTGCCTGGCGGCTTCGGAGACCGGGGAATTCCGGGAATGATAGAGGCGGCAAGATATGCAAGGGAGAACAATGTGCCCTATTTCGGCATATGCCTGGGAATGCAGATTGCAGTTATCGAGTATGCCCGGAATGTGGCAGGCCTTGAGGATGCCGACTCCGGTGAGTTTGCTCCTGAGTGCGCTCACAAGGTGATAGATTTCATGCCTGGGCAGAGCGAGGAGATAAACAAGGGAGGCACCCTGCGGCTTGGAAGCTATCCATGCTGCATTGTGAAAGGGACTGCCATGGAAAGATGCTACGGCACTGACCTTATACATGAGCGGCACAGACATAGATACGAGTTCAACAACGATTACAGGGAGAAGCTTACAGAAGCAGGACTCACCCTGAGCGGTCTATCTCCTGACGGCAGGCTGGTGGAGACAGTGGAGCTCACCGACAGGAACTTCTTCATAGGAGTTCAGTATCACCCGGAGTTCAAGAGCAGGCCGAACCATCCACACCCGCTGTTCAAGGGCTTTATTCAGGCAGCATTGGAGAAATGATGAAAACAGCATACTTAGTTCTTGGAAACGGAAAGGTTTTCAAGGGAAAACATATAGGAGCCCCTGGAAAGTGCCTGGGGGAACTGGTCTTCACCACCAATATGGAAGGATATCTTGAGACACTGACTGATCCCAGCTATGCGGGACAGATAGTGATCCAGACCTTCCCTCTGATAGGAAACTACGGGGTTATTGAGGAAGATTTTGAGGGAAAGAGCGCCTTGAAAGGGTATGTAGTCAGGGAACTCTGCGACACCCCGTCCAACTTCAGGAGTCAGTACCAGCTTGATGAATATCTCAAGAAGCAGGGAATACCTGGAATCTGCGGTGTAGATACCCGTGAGCTTACCCGCCTGATAAGGGAAGAAGGGGTTATGAATGCCATGATCTGCAACAGGATTCCAAAAGATCTTGCTGCAATCAATGAGTTTGCCGTGACCAATGTGGTGGATGCCGTGACCTGCGAAAAAGAGGCTGTCTACCCTGCCCTTGGAAAGAAAAAGCATAATGTGGTGCTCATAGACTATGGTGCAAAGAGAAATATAATAAAGTCGCTGTGCAGCCGGGGATGCCAGGTGACAGTTGTTCCATGCAAAACCTCTGCCAAAGCTGTGCTCAGTTATAACCCGGACGGCATCATGCTTTCCAACGGCCCCGGTGACCCGGCTGAGAACACATTTGCCATAGCCCAGATAAAGAAGCTGGTAGGCAAAGTGCCCATCTTCGGCATCTGTCTGGGGCATCAGCTGACAGCCCTGGCCATGGGAGGCAGGACCGAGAAGCTTAAATACGGCCACCGGGGTGGCAACCAGCCTGTGAAGGAAGCAGGTGGCCGGACCTATATAACCAGCCAGAACCACGGCTATGCAGTTATTGCAGACAGCCTAAAGGGAACAGGCGTGGAGACATTTGTAAATGCAAACGACGGAAGCTGCGAAGGCATGGAATACCCCGGCAGGCGGTGCTTCACTGTCCAGTTCCACCCCGAGGCCTGTGCAGGCCCCAAGGACACCGGCTTCCTCTTCGACAAGTTCATAGCCATGATGGAGGGCAACAACAATGCCTAAAGACAAAAGTATACGCAAAGTGATGGTCATAGGCTCAGGTCCTATAGTGATAGGCCAGGCGGCAGAGTTCGACTACGCCGGTGCCCAGGCCTGCCGGATCCTCAAAGCCGAAGGGATAAACGTGGTGCTGGTGAACTCAAATCCGGCCACCATAATGACAGACAAAGCCATGGCCGACGAGATCTACCTTGAGCCGCTGAATGCCGAGACTGTAGAACGGATCATCAAGAAAGAGAAGCCGGACAGCCTTCTGGCAGGCCTTGGGGGTCAGACCGGGCTCACCCTGGCCATGCAGCTCTCGAACCGGGGCGTATTGGAGCGCTACGGTGTGCGCCTTCTGGGCTCCGACATGAATGCCATAGAGAAGGCTGAGGACAGAGAACTGTTCCGGGATACCATGAAGGCTATAGGCCAGCCTGTGGTGCCCTCTGAGATCGCCAACACCATGGAGGAGGCCCAGAAGGCTGCCCGGCTTATCGGCTACCCGGTCATCATACGCCCCGCCTTCACCCTGGGGGGCTCCGGCGGCGGCATTGCCAACAATGATGAAGAACTAAAGACAATCGCAGGCACAGGTCTTCTCCTCTCCCCCATCCATCAGATTCTGGTGGAGCGGTGCATCTCGGGCTGGAAAGAGATTGAGTTCGAGACCATGCGTGACAGCATAGGCAATGTCATTGCAGTCTGCTCCATGGAGAACCTGGACCCGGTGGGCATACACACTGGGGACAGCATAGTGGCAGCCCCTGCCCTTACCCTGTCTGACAAGGAGTACCAGATGCTCCGCTCCGCCTCCCTGGACATGATCACAGCCCTTGGCATTGTGGGAGGCTGCAACTGTCAGTTCGCCCTTAACCCCGACAGTTTCGAGTATGCAGTAATAGAGGTGAACCCCCGTGTATCCCGCTCCTCGGCCCTGGCATCAAAGGCCACAGGCTACCCTATTGCCAAGATCACGACCAAGATTGCCCTGGGCTACACCCTGGACGAAATTAAGAATGACATAACCGGAAAGACCTGTGCCTGCTTCGAACCGGCTCTGGACTATGTTGTGGTAAAATTCCCCAAGTGGCCTTTCGATAAATTCGCAGGCTCAAGCCGCAGACTAGGAACCCAGATGAAGGCCACCGGCGAGGTGATGGCCATCGGAAGCAGCTTCGAGGCCGCCCTTATGAAGGCGGTGCGGGGCACCGAGAACGGCTTTGACACCCTGAATGCTCCACCCCTCTCCGACAGACCGCTGGAAGAGCGCCTTGCCCAGCAGGATGACAGGCGTATCTTCACTGTGTTCGAGGCTCTTAAGGCTGGCATTTCCGTAGATAAAATCCATGAGATAACAAAGATAGACTGCTGGTTCCTGGACAAAATCAGGAACCTGGCCGATTTCGAGCTCTCCATCGCCGGAAAGAGAAAGCTCTCAAAGGATGAGTACGCACTGGCCAAAGGCCTGGGCTACACCGACAAGGCACTTCGGCATATATGCAGGGCAAAGAAGCTGCCAGGCTGGCAGTTCAGTTACAAGATGGTGGATACCTGCGCCGCCGAATTCAACGCCGAGACCCCATACTTCTACTCCACCTGCGACGAAGTCTGCGAATCCAGGTCTTTCAAGCGCTCCGGCAAACCGGTGATTTTGGTGCTTGGCAGCGGTCCTATCCGCATAGGCCAGGGAATAGAGTTCGACTACTCGTCGGTGCACTGCGTCTGGACACTGCGCCAGATGGGCTATGATGTGGTGATTGTAAACAACAACCCGGAGACTGTATCCACCGACTATGACACTGCGGACCGGCTCTATTTCGAGCCCCTTACTCCAGAGGATGTTATGAGCATCATTGATGTGGAGAAGCCGATAGGGGTTGTGGTGGCTTTCGGAGGCCAGACCGCCATAAAGCTTACCCAGTTCCTGGACCGGCAGGGAATCTCTATTTTAGGCACATCTGCCAAGGGAATAGACCTGGCGGAGGACCGGGCCCTCTTTGACAAGCTTTTGGAGAAGTTCGCCATCTCCCGCCCAAAGGGAATGGGAGTGAAGACTCTGGAAGAGGCAGTGAACGCAGCAGAGACACTGGGCTATCCGGTGCTTCTCCGGCCAAGTTATGTGATAGGCGATCAGAACATGACCATCTCCTGGTCTGATGAGCAGACAAGGAAATATATGCGGGCAATCCTGGCCACAGGTATCGAGAACCCGGTGCTGGTGGACAAGTATATGCCTGGCACCGAGCTGGAGGTGGATGTTATCTCCGACGGCGCCGATGTCCTGATACCAGGCATCATGGAGCACATAGAGCGGGCCGGTGTCCATTCAGGCGACTCAATAGCAGTCTACCCTCCCTACAACCTGTCTGGAAGTATGCTGCACAAGCTGTGCGACCGCTCAACCAAGCTGGCACTGGCCCTGGGGACCAAGGGTCTGGTGAACATCCAGTACCTGATATTTGAGAACGAACTATATGTGATAGAGGTGAATCCAAGGGCATCCCGCACTGTCCCCTACATAAGCAAGGTGACGGGTGTACCGATGGTTGATATCGCAAGCAGGGTCATGCTGGGGGGTAAGCTCAAGGATATGGGCTACGGCACAGGATTGTACCCTACTCCCCCATGCCATGCGGTGAAGGTACCGGTCTTCTCCTTCGAGAAGCTGAACGATGCCAATGCAATCCTGGGACCTGAGATGAAGTCCACCGGCGAAGTGCTGGGCATAGGAAAGACAACAGCAGAGGCTCTGTTCAAGGGACTTACAGCCGCAGGACTCACCATCCCATCCAAGTTTGATGTGGAGACAGGAGTTCTACTATCTGTGGCAGAGATAGATTATCAGGAGATACTCTCCATTGCAGAGCAGTTCTATGACCTTGGGATCAAGATATATGCAACCCGGGGGACAGCCGATGCCATCAAGAGGCAGGGAATACCTGTCCACAGCGTATCAAATGCCACAGAATCGGCAGAAATCTACACTCTGATGGAGAAGAGAAAGATACACTATCTGATTTACACTGGAGCAGTGAAAGATGCCACCATGGGTGACTTTATCGCAATCCACCGGCGTGCAATGCAGCTGGGCATACCATGCCTCACAAGTCTGGACACAGCCGGCGCTCTGATCAAGATAATAGCCAGCCGCTATACATTGGCCAATACTGAGTTAGTGGACATCAATAAGTTGTCACACTGACCTTGTTTCAGTGTGACTCCTGGGAAAAAGGCTTAAGATTCTTAACTGCATCCTTTGGAAGGATATGGGCATCATCATTGTCCAGGTCTATAAGAATGTACTGGTCGTTGCCCATACCCAGCTCTTTCATATATGAGAGCTGGCGGAGGCCGTGGCGGGTCTCAATCCGCTCCACCAGGTCGTGGTGCTCATCCTCCCTCATGGCATAGACAATATCGATGCAGGCCTTGTCCACAGCCAGAATATCCAGGGAGCCCAGGATTCCCACGTTAGGTGTGACAACAGGCATGGCAGAGGTCCCCTCGCAGTCGCAGGAGACAGACATGTTACGCATCACATTGATGTAGGCAGTGTGCTTTCCAAAATAGTCGATGGTGGCCTTTGTGGACTCGGAGATACGCTCCATAAGCTCCTCCTCGGCAATAGACCACATATCGTCAGAGCCTTCCTTGGTGTGGATCCACTTCTTGCCTATGCGGCCGTCGGCGCACCCTATCCCTATATTCTTGTTGGAGCCTCCGAAACCGCCCATGGTGTGCCCCTTGAAATGGGTCAGAGCCAACAGGGAATCGTAGTTGAGCATATGGGAGCCGTGGGACATCTCCTTCATCCACTTGCCCCCTTTTATAGGGAGAGTGACAACTCCATCCTCGTCCATTATATCCACTGGGCAGAAATCCCAGCCGTTCACTTTAAGAGTCTCACGGTGCTGCTCTGTTGTATAGCGGTCCCCCTCATAGTATGTGTTGGTCTCTACGATGGTTCCGCCGGATTTGAGCTCCTTCTCCCCTGCCATGAACTTCTTTACCCAGCTGCTTGGAATGATGTTTGGACCGTTCTTCTCACCTGTATGGAGCTTGATGGCAATCCTGCCAGTCATGTTCTCCTTGATCCTGCTGTATACCTTGTGGAGTCCCTCCGGTGAAAGATCTTTTGTAAAATAGACAATTGACGGTTTATTCATGGTGCTCTCCTCTGCTTAATAATACTGAATTTTCAGAATGGACACAAGAAAAAAGTTGGAACTATCTCAACAGCCTTCTATCTCCAATATTTTCAAGTATTTTCATCTGCTCAATAGTGACCACTTTTCACGGTTATTCCTTTAGCATCCGTGGTTTTTATCCATTTTGATGGAGATAATGTAAATGCATTTAGTCCGGCCTGTTTTCTAAACCCCTCGAATTCGAGAGGTTTGAAATCAGGATTGTATAACATTTCCCAAAGTCCAAGATACTCAAGCGTGTTTCTGTTCCTCATCCAGTTTCCTATTACCACATTAGGCTCGTCCGATTTGTGCTTTGCTATATCTGTTAGACAGATATAATCGTGCTCTCTAAAGCTGATTACAGCTATTTCTGTGTTTTGTACAGTAATTTTTGACATAAACTCACTCCTTACAAAAGATTTACTTGTATAAACACAAAAAAAGTTGTTTTTGCTTTGACTTTTGAGAAAAAACTTTAAAAAAAATGCAATTTTGTCTAAAATAGCATTATGAAGTTATTTATCGCATCGGACATACATGGCTCTGCATACTACTGCAGGAAGATAATAGAGGCATTTAAAGCAGAAAAGGCTGACAGAATGCTGCTTTTGGGAGATATACTCTACCACGGGCCTAGGAATGACCTGCCCCAGGAGTACGCACCCAAGGAAGTGATTGCACTGCTTAACTCACTAAAGGATAAGATTTTATGTGTCCGGGGCAACTGTGACACCGAGGTGGATCAGATGGTGCTGGAGTTCCCCATCATGGCAGACTACTGCATTCTTCCCTTGGACAAAAGGCTTATATATGTGACCCATGGGCATAAGTTAAACACCAAGACTCCGCCACCGCTGCAGAAAGGAGATATCCTTCTCCACGGCCATACCCACATTCCTGCCTGGGAGCAGTTTGGGAACGACAACCTGTATCTAAATCCAGGCTCAACCTCAATACCAAAAAATGGAAGCTTCCATAGCTATATGATCCTGGAGGATGGCCTCTTCCAATGGAAGGACCTTGATGGGAAGGAGTATCATAGATTGTCGCTCTGAAACAAGTTCAGAGTGACACGGATAGCTTTTATCTGCAAATTCTGTTCTGGCATTCCTTGTAGAGTGCTGCGGTCTTGTCCACTACGTCGTCCGGCAGAGTCTTGATATTGGGGTCTCCCGCCAGATTGTTGGCCTTGAGCCAATCCCGGACAAACTGCTTGTCGAAGCTTGCAGGGTTTGTCCCCACCTTGTAGGTATCCCTGTTCCAGAAGCGGCTTGAGTCCGGGGTAAGGACCTCGTCGCCCAGCACCAGATCGCCCTTCTCGTCCAGACCGAACTCGAACTTGGTGTCTGCAATGATAATGCCGTTCTTGTAGGCATGGTCGTAGCACCGCTTGTAGACAGCGATGGCAGCCTTCTCAATGGCGCTTCCCAGCTTGTCCCCCAGGTCATCCTTCATATACTGGAGTGTCACGTTCACATCGTGGGTTCCGAACTCAGCCTTGGTGGATGGTGTCACTATCGGCTCAGCCAGCTTCTCAGCCTGCTGATATGTCTTGTCAAACTTGTGGCCCAGGAAAGGCTCTCCCTTCTTGTAGGCTTCCCACATGCTGCCAAACATATAGCCCCGGACAATCACCTCGTAAGGAATCATCTTGAGCTTCTTCACCAGGATTGTGCGGCCCTCGTACTCTGGTTTCTGGAATTCGGCAGGCATATCCTTGAGGTCAGATGAGATCATGTGGTTCTTCACGATATCTCCGGTCATATCAAACCAGAAGTTGGACAGTGCATTGAGGACCCTTCCCTTGTCCGGGATAAGCCGTGGCAGGATAACATCAAAGGCAGAAAGGCGGTCTGTTGTGACAATGACCATTCTTCCGTCTTCCAGATCATATACTTCGCGGACCTTGCCGCTGATAATTTTCTTCATATTTCTCTCCTATATAAATTTTAACATTTTAGCCCCTCTTCCGCAAGTCTATACCCTTTCCTAATTGTCAAGCTTTCCCTATTTATGTTAAAATAAGTTATGAGAGTTGCAATATTCTTTGGATCAAAATCTGATACCGAAACCATGAAGAAAGCAGCCGACGTTCTAAGCGAGTTCGGCGTTGAATATAGTGCCTACGCAATCTCTGCCCATAGAGCTGGGGATCTTCTTATAAAAACCCTGGAGCAGACCGAGAAGGATGGATGTGAGGTGATAATTGCAGGAGCCGGCCTTTCCGCAGCCCTTCCAGGGGTGATTGCAGGCCATACAGTGCTTCCTGTGGTAGGTGTTCCCCTTGAGTGCGTGACCCCGGGCAAGAGCAATGGCCTGGGAGGTATGGACGCCCTTCTTTCCACAGTGCAGATGCCACCGCAGATTCCGGTGGCCAGCGTGGGAATCAACAATGCAAAGAACGCAGCATACTTAGCCCTGGAGATTCTGGGGATCAAATATCCTGAAATAAAAGAAAAACTTCTGCAGTTCCGCAGCAAGCTGAAATCTGATGCCGCAGTTAATGGCGGAAAGGTGGAATTCTGACTATGTGCTATACCGATTTTGAAGAAGACAAACTGCATGATGAGTGCGGCGTAGTAGGTATTTTCCTTAACAAGAGTGAAACTTCTTCCAAGAAAGAGTACAAAGCTTACTCTGCAAAAGGCTTCAATGCCGCAACATTGGCCTACTATGCCCTCTATGCCCTCCAGCACCGGGGACAGGAGAGTGCCGGAATCGCAATAAGCGATGGGAAAGAGATGAAACTGCACAAGGGAAAAGGAACTACTGCCGAGGTGTTCAACCAGGAGAATCTTGAGTCTCTGACCGGTCATATAGCCTGTGCCCATGTGCGCTATGCCACAGCTGGTAACAAATCCCCAGAGAACGCCCAGCCTATGATGCAGGGAACCAAGCTGGGAGACATTGCAGTTGCCCACAACGGACAGCTGGTGAACTACGAGCAGCTCAGGGAGATGCTTGAGGAGTCCGGCTGTACTTTCCAGTGCAACAGCGACACCGAAGTCATCCTCAAGCTTATTGCAAGATCATACAAGAAAGGTCTGGAGAAGGCCCTTATCGATACTATCCAGATGATCAAGGGTTCCTTCTCTCTGGTCATCATGACCGATGACTGCGTTATCGGAGCAAGAGATCCTAACGGAATCCGTCCTCTGTGCCTTGGAGAGGTGGATGGCGGCTGGATGCTGGCCAGCGAGAGCTGTGCCTTTGATGCACTTAACGGTACCTTTGTCCGGGATATCAAGCCTGGTGAAATTGTCCTGATCAATAAGGAAGGTGTCACCTCCTATGAGTTCGGAGAGCGGACAGCAAAGCGCACCTGCGTATTTGAGTATGTATACTTCGCACGCCCAGACAGCATTATGGATGGAATTCCTGTAAACGTTGCCCGGGAGCGGATGGGTGCATGCCTTGCCAAGGAGAGCGGTGTTCCTGCAGATGTAGTTATCGGCGTGCCAGACAGCGGCCTCAGCGCAGCCCAGGGTTATGCCAAGGCTACCGGAATTCCTTATGCCAGCGGTCTTATCAAGAACAGATATATCGGAAGAACCTTTATCGCACCGACCCAGCGGGAACGGGAGAACATGGTGTTCCTCAAGCTGAACGCTGTACGCTCTGTTGTGGATGGCAAACGTGTTGTTGTCATCGACGACTCCATAGTGCGGGGTACAACAAGCCGCCGTCTGGTGCAGATCCTGCGCCGTGCCGGAGCAAAGGAAGTGCACTTCCGCATCGCTTCCCCACCGGTGAAGTTCCCCTGCTACTTCGGTATTGACACCCCGAGCCGGAACGAGCTTATCTCCAACAAGCACAATGTGGAGGAGATCTGCAAGGAGATCGGAGCCGACACCCTTGCCTTCATAAGCGCAAAGGGAATGCTTGAGGCATGCAGGGAATGCAATCCTGAAACCTATGGCTTCTGCGAAGGCTGCTTCACAGGGGTATACCCCATGAGCGTCCCAGGCGAGAGCCACGGCAAGAAGGTATAAGTCTATACGGACATAACGGCTGCTTCTGCCAGTACCATGTTTTAAAATTATCTCATCCTGCAAAAGCTTTTTCAAGGCTGCCAATATAGAGGAACGGCCTATGCTTGGGCAGTGGGCCATGACATCAGCACTGGTGAATGTCCCTATCTTTTCTTCCACATACTTCTTCACAATATCATAAGCACTACTGGATTTACCAAGATCGGACATCATGCCTACCCTTTCCTCGAAATCGGTGTAGCATGCCAGAATAACAGTCAACATATATTGGAGGAATGGAACAGGATCATTTTTTTCTTTATGCCAATTTGCATCTGATGCTTCCAGGGCTTCATAATATAAGTCCTTTGTCTTCTCTATCTGCTTCTCAATACTAATATATTTTCCAATACTATAACCGCTTTTATAAAGAAGAAGTAAAGTCAGAAGCCTGCTCAGCCTGCCGTTTCCATCGTTGAAAGGATGGATGCATAGAAAATCGCAGATAAAAATCGGTATCAGAATCAAGGCATCAACTTTTTCAGTGGCAACAGCATATTCATAAGCTTTGCAAAGGTTCTCCACAGCCATCGGAGTATCATATGGGGCAACAGGGATAAACCTTGTCACAGCTGTTCCATCCGGTTTTATCTCATTGATATAGTTCTGGACATTCTTGAAGCGGCCTCCGAAGGAAAGGCCTGCCCTTCTCA
>JAEEGK010022689.1_pt1 | contig 13160 bp, 10 predicted proteins | sample 8958771 | NCBI WGS metagenome assembly JAEEGK01 (sample SAMN16246547, study PRJNA631951) | gut metagenome | biome: gut microbiome; feature: rumen; material: SC-attached | host: Bos | place: Iran: Karaj | collected 2018-10 | reverse complement strand
AAAGTTTTTTACTAAACAAAACCGCATCAGCCTACCGCAAGAACCTCGACACTTCCATCCTGTTGCCGTTCAGCGCAATAGTGGTTTTCCAGTTGCTTACGCCATAAGTTTTCATCTCCTTGGCCTTGGCCGGATATTTGGAGAGGTAGTTGGTGGTGTCGCCATCAGGATAATGGTACAGACCTTCGCCATTTCCCTGCAAATCGCAGGTGTAGTACCATTCTTCGTCAACCACGCCGTATTTGTCGCCGTTCATAAAATAGGCATATTGCCGTGGCTGGCTGAGCAAATCCACACCGAAAGTGCTGTTGTTGTAGCCGATGCCCAGAATGCCCATAAGTACCGGAAACACATCTATTTGCGAAGCCACGCTGTCGTATGTTCGCGGCTCGATGAGGGCGGGACAATATATTATAAGTGGCACATGCACAAAATCGAGCGAGATAGGATAAGGCGAGTCGCAGCTCTTGCCGTGGTCGCCGAGGAAAACGAAAATGGTGCTGTCGTACCACGGTTTGGTGGCGGCTTGTGCCAAAAAACGCCCTATGCAGAAATCGGCGTACTCTATTTCTTTTTCCTCGTCGGAATAGTCGGGATGGCGTGGAGTGTAAATCTTTTTGTCGGGCAGCACAAAAGGCAGGTGGTTGCTCACCGTGAGCAAGGTGGCAAAAAATGGACGGCCTTTAGCGTCGAGTGCGTCGAGCAGGGCAATGGAGTGGTCGAAAAGCAGATGGTCGGGGATGCCCCAAGTGTTGGCCACTTCGCCTTTGGGGTAGTCCTCGAGCGCCAGCACGGTGTCCACACCGTTGGCCAAGCAGAAACCGTAGATATTGTCGTAATACCGCTCGTGAGGAATAACCGCCCCTGTGGAGTATCCGTTTTGCGAAAGCACCGAAGGCAGACTTTCATATTTCCGTAAAGGAGTGGCATACAGCGGGTTACCCGGCCACATGGCGGGATACGACACCAAAGTGCTGAAAATGCCGTAGCAGGTGCGGGTGTTTTGCGAATAGAAATTGTTGAAAAACAACGCATTGTCGCAAAGCGAATCCAGCACCGGAGTAATGCCCCGACCGTTGCCGAAATGGCCCAGGTTGCTGGCTTTCATGCTCTCCATCAGCACCACCACGACGTTAAATTTGCGGGGTTCGCCGTCGTACTCTATTTTCCGGCTTAGCGGAAAGTCCTCGCCGCCACCGGCAATTCCAAGCTGCCGCCTCACTTCGGCAAGAGCCTGTTTTTCATCAACATCGGAGAAATAATCGTTGTTCAGCTTTTCGCCGGCACTGCGTATAAGCACATAGTTGGGGTTGAGTCCGAGCTGGTTGAGGAAATGGTTGCGGCAGAAAAAAGCATCGTTGAGGATAAGCGGCCTGCGGGCGAAATCGATTCTTCCGCGCATACCGAAAAATATCAGCACAACAAGAATTACGGCAGAGAGTGCCTTTTGCCAATACTTGCCTTTCTCAAACACAAGATTTTTGTTCAAAATCTTGGTCAGAAGCCAGATGAAAAGGGCTGCAAGGGCTATCACCGGAATGATATACAGAATAAGTCGCGGCTCGGTGAAAATCATCTTCAGCACATTGCCCGTGTTTCCGTTGCCGAACTCGTTGAACGCCGCCACGTTGAAACGCGTAACAAACTCGCTGTAATACGGTATGTCGGCGCCGCAGACCAGAAAAGCAGCCGTTGAAACGACGGAAAGGAAAACTATCAGGAACAGCCGCAAAAATTTCGGCATCTTGCCAACAAAATCGGCTATGATGAGCAGCAGCACGGGCAACGCCATTATAAAACACACGACGTTGGTGTCGAATTTCCAGCCGATTAGGAATGCCGTGCACACCTCACCGAATGTGGCACCGTCGAGACGGCCGATGTTAACAAGCAACAGCAGCAGCCTGAACACGAAAAACACAGCCAAAAACAGCAGATATATCTTGGCGGAAATTTTCAGGCTTTTCATCTCATAAAGAATACTCTTTCAACAAATTACATGGCCGCAACCCTGTCCATCATAGTGGTGATGGTCTGTTTCATCTGCGGATGGTAGTCACTGAGGAACTTGCCGGTAGGACGGTTGGCGATAATCAGGCACACTGTCAAAGCATTGTGTCCCAGCAATTTGGCAAGACCATAGATTGCCGAAGTCTCCATCTCGAAATTGGTTATGCGGTGACCGTTGTAGTTGAAGGTGGAGAGTATGTGGTTGATGTCGTCGATAGCGGTGCGCAGACGCAGCTGACGTCCTTGAGGGCCGTAAAAACCGCAGGCTGTGGCGGTTATGCCTTTCACACAGTCGAAAGCCAGAGCGTCGAGCAGTTTTTCGCTGCCTTTAGCGAGATAGGTCTTCTGGAACTGCGGCGGCAGGTTGGCGTGACGGGCGAAAGCGTCGTTCATATCTTTCTCGAACAGAGCCTCGTCGTGGGCGTAGAAATTGAGAAGCCCGTCGAGGCCGAGGGCGTACTCCGAAGCCACCAGCGAGCCGCATTCGATGTCGGGGTGAAGGGCTCCCGAAGTGCCTATGCGTATAAGGTTCAGCGTGCGGTGGCTGGCTTTGGGCTGACGCGTTGCGAGGTCGATATTCACTGCGGCATCGAGCTCGTTCACCACAATGTCGATATTGTCGGTGCCCATGCCGGTGGAGAGGGCGGTGATACGTTTGCCCTTATAAACACCTGTAACCGAGCAGATTTCGCGGTTCTGCGTCTTATACTCCACTCTTTCGAAAAGTTCTTCGAACATTGCCACACGGCCGGGGTCGCCCACCAGAAAAACGGTGTCGGCGATATGCTTGTCGGTGAGGTGGATGTGATACAGGCTGCCGTCGTTGGCAAGCACAAGTTCCGATGATTTCAAGTTGTTTCCCATTGTTATTTGCTTTATATGACAAGTGCAAAAATACATTTTTTTTCGCAATTATGATGCATCAAAAATCGGCATGGCGAAAAGTTTTTACTACAAACATCTAAAGACCAATTGATTACACAAAAACAACGAACAACAAAACACATATTTTTTGTAAAAAACAAAATATTTTGTACCTTTGCAAAGAAATTTTAAAACCTTATTCAAGATGAAAAAAGTAATTTTTGTTTTAACGTTCTTGTTTTTGGCAAGCACGGTTAGTTTTGCCGACTCGTCGGTACAGTTTTTCAGAAAATCGCAGGCCACCCGTGTGGTGAACTACCTCAACCAGCATCCCGAAATGCTGTTCTACTGCGGCTGTTACCCCGATTTCCAGACTTCGTACGTCTATGCCCTCGACGTGTGGATGGAACGCTACAGCCTCACCTACTACGAAGTGTGGGTTTATGGTTTCGACGTTAAAACCAACGAGGAAATATTCACTCCCCTCGACCTAAACTGCGTGTGGGTGGAAGGTGCCAACGGCTATCCAGCCAACGTGGCACAGATACTGGGATTCAAACACCGCGTATGCGAAGCCACCTTCCGCTGGCGTATCCCCATTTACAACGCACGTCCAAGAGTGGTACACCCTGCCACATATCAACACAACTACTTTGCGCAGCCCAACGTAAAACCGCGCAAACCGAAGGCTCCCAAACACGATTCCAAACCCCAATATGTTGGCAAACCTCAACCCAACCAAGGTCCTGCCACCAACAACCACAATCGCACCACCACCACACAGCCCAAGCCCCAACCCAACAACAACGGCAGCGGCCACAACAACAGCGGAAACAACGGCGGCAGCAACAACCGTGGTTACAACGGCGGTAGCAACAATAACGGCGGCAACACCCCCAAACCCAACACACAAACTACCCAACCTAAGAACAACAACTCCACAAACACCTCGAACAGCCGCAACAGCAACGCCCGCAAATAAGCGCCTGTAAAGCAACAAAATACACAAGTCGGAGGTGCAACGCCTCCGACTTTTTTTAAAGAAAAAGAGACAACGATGAACATAGCCGCACTTGTTTCGGGAGGAGTGGACAGCTCCGTGGTGGTGCCCCTGCTCAAAGATCAGGGCTACGACCCGCATATCTTCTACATCAAAATAGGCATGAACGACAACGACGAGGAATGGGACTGCCCATCGGAAGAGGATGTAGAGATAACCACTTGGATAGCAAAGAAATACGGTTGCAAGTTTGACATCATCGACCTGCAGCAGGAATATTTCGACCGTGTGGGACGCTACACCATGGACACCGTGGCCAAAGGCCTCACCCCCAACCCCGACGTGATGTGCAACAGCCTTATAAAATTCGGCGCCTTCGAGGAGAAAGCCGGCTACCTTTTCGACCGCATAGCCACCGGACACTACGCCCGCCAATGGCAGGACGAGAACGGCATCTGCTGGCTGGGCACCGCCAACGACCCGGTGAAAGACCAGACCGATTTCCTAGGACGCCTCAACTACCACCAGCTGAGCAAGGCCATGTTCCCGATAGGACATCTGCCAAAATCGGAGGTGCGGCTGCTGGCCGAAAAGATGAACCTGCCAAGCGCCACACGTCACGACAGTCAGGGCATCTGTTTCCTCGGCAAGATAAACTACAACGACTACATCCGTAAGTACTTGGGAGAACGCGAGGGCGACATCATAGAGCTGGAGACCGGACGCAAACTCGGCAAACACAAAGGTTTCTGGTTCCACACCATTGGTCAGCGCAAAGGACTGGGGCTCGGCGAAGGACCGTGGTTTGTCATCCGCAAGGACGTGGAAAACAACATAATATACGTCTCCAAAGGCTACGACCCCGAGTCGCAGTACGTGGAGGTGATACACCTTGCCGACTTGATGGCCATGAACCCCGCCATCACTTTCACCGACGGAGAACGTATTCGCTTCAAAATCAGGCACACTCCCGATTTCAACACCGGAACGCTGAAACTCACGCCGCAGGGTGCCGACATCATCTGCGACAAAGCCATTTCGGGCGTGGCCGCCGGACAGTTCGGCATCATCTACCACCCCACCGACCCCGTGGTGCTCGGAAGCGGAGTAATCACTTATTAAATTGAAAGTTGAGAGTTGAAAATTGAAAGTTAGTGGTCAGGGGGCAGTTGATAGTTGATAGTTGATAATTGAAAGTTAGTGGTCAGGGGGCAGTATTCAGTATTCAGCATTCAGTATTCAGTTGAGCCCTGAAAGGGTGAAGAAAAGTCCAGTGAACTTTTCGATAGCCCAGAGGGCGGAGAAATGAGCCCCAAAGGGGCGATATCTTACAGGCAGGGGCATAAGCCCCTGTATAAAGAGCATCCCACAACCAATGAGCCCCGATGGGGCGACAGAGAAAATATGACAATTTAAAATTACACCGTTCGCTGAAAACGGTAATCAACATTTCGACAATTCCGAGTTAGCCAACATTTTTTCTTATCACCATATTTTATTGTGTCACAGCATTGTACGATGCCGATGGCAATCTTTTTTCGTTTTCGGCAATAAGATTTTGAATTACATTGTTACGAAAAAACAAAGAGATTCACAAAAAATATAGGAGACAAAATCATGAAAAAGCTAGCCACAATAATATCGATTCTTGTTGCGACAGCGACTTTCTCGATAGCCGAAGCTTCGGTACAATACTTTACAAGCGTACAAGCCAACCGCGTAGTGGAATTCCTCAACGCCAACCCCGAAATACTTATCTACGACGCCAACTATCCCGACAACGTGGACTACGTTTATACCACGGATGTGTGGAAAGAGGTCTCGGGACTTAGCTACGAAGTGTGGATCTACGGTTACCACATCAGCACCAACGAGGTGGTTTCCACACCGGTAGATTTGGATTACGTTTGGATTAACAACGGCGGCTACCCCGTTTCGGTGGCACAACTGCTGGGATTCAACACCCCTGTGGTGAACGTCAGGTTCGCTTGGGCAGTGCCCGTTTACAGACCTTGGGTAAGAGCCCCGCACCCCGCACGCTAATACCGCACCTACTACTACCCGCACCTGAGACACCACCACCCGCACCACTACGGAGCTATGCATCACGTACACCCCGCACCGCACCACGGCATGGCACACCACGGCGCTCCGCACCACTCCCCTGCCCCCGCACCTGCACATCACGGTCACGGTCCGGCACACAACCCCGCAGGTCATGGCACACCGCACCACAACCCTGCCCCTGCTCCCAACCGCGGTTACAACCACAACCCCTCGCACGGCGGCGGCACACCGGCTCCTAACCACGGCGGCAACGGTCCAGCCAACAGACCCAACCACAGCGGCACAAGCGGACACAGCGGTTTCTCCGGCTCGCACGGCGGCAGCAACCACAGCGGACACAGCAGCAGCGTAGGCAGCCGTCCCGCACCCTCGCACAGCAGCGGAATGTCGCACTCGTCGGGCAGCACCACAAGAAGCCACAGCGGTGGTTTCAGTGGAGGACACAGCTCCCACAGCGGCGGCGGAAGCCACAGCAGCGGATTCAGCGGTGGACACAGTGGTGGTCATAGCCACGGCGGCGGACACTCCGGCGGCGGACACCACGGAAACTCAAGACGATAGCCCAACATAATTTCAGACACTTACAACAACTACTCGTCTTTTGGCAACCGAGCCTCCCACAAGGAGGCTCGGTTAGGTTTTTTATAAAAGGGTGAAAAGAAAGATGATATAATTTCTATTTTTTCAGACAAAACGTTATTTTTGCGGCAACAATTAGCCTGTTGCATCAAACTTTTTTCAATACAATAATGCTGAAATCCAAATAGTTATATTTTTAATAGAACTTTTTTACGATAAAAACGCTCTATTTAGTAAAAAAAACGTAATTTTGCACCGAGTTAAGTGGTAAGCTTACCACCATTAAAAGTGGTAAAAATATCTAGCTATGGAAAACAAGAAACTGACTGCAGCAATTGAAAAATGGCACAGCATCCAACCTTTGTCGGAAGACGACAGGAGTCGGCTGAGTCGCAGGTTTACTATAGATTTCAACTACAACAGCAACCACATCGAGGGCAACACCCTAACATACGGACAAACTGAGATACTACTGCTGTTCGGCAAAGTAATAGGCGAGGCAGATGTGAAGGACGTGCAGGATATGGCGGCAAGCAACGTGGCGCTTAAAATGGCAAGCGACGAGGCGGATTTCCGCGATGTACCTCTTACTCAGAACTTTATCCGCACACTGCACAAGACGCTTCTGCGCGAGAACTACACGGTTTACCGCAATCTCCCCGGCGGAGTGCAGACCAGTTACACGGTACACGCCGGACAATATAAGACACGTCCCAACAGTGTGATTACACGCTACGGCGACCGTTTCGAATACGCCTCGCCCGAAGAGACGCCCTCGCTGATGACTGACCTTGTGGACTGGTACAACGCCGAGGAGAAAGCCGGCAAGCTCCATCCCGTGGAACTCGCCATATTGTTCCATTACCGATACATACGCATACACCCGTTCGAGGATGGCAACGGACGTATAGCACGACTGATGATGAACTACATCCTTTCACGCCACAACCTGCCTATGGTTGTAGTGCGCAGCCGCTTGAAACACTACTATTTAGAGGCTCTACACCAAGCGGATTTGATTTCAGGGCCGATGCCCGCCGACGGTGCGCACGCCTCGCTCGACAGCATACGACCTTTTTGCAAATATATGTTGCAGGTGATTGCACAAGAAATTGAGAATGACGTTCGTTTTGTCACCGAAAGAAGCGAAAACATTTGGTGGTACGACGGCGAGCCGATACGCTTCCGCACCGCGACTTCGGGAAAACTCCTCCGCGAGTTGCAGCTGGAGCCCATGGCCACCTTTGCACATCTTCAGAAAGCACTTGGAATAAACCGCTCCGCCATACAGAAAATGCTACAGACAATGCAGGACAAAGGGTATATTGCCAAGGACGCAAAAGACTCGTGGCGAGTGTTTATAACGCCATCGGTGTGAGTATGTTTTACAAACTTTTACTATTTGCAACACACTGTAAGCAAACAGTTTACAATATAGCGTTCGCGTTTCGCGAAATGGGAACACTCCATTTGATTATTCAAAAAATGCTGTTTTTGCGCAACACTTTTATTCCTCAGACATTTTTTATGGGGGCTCTCTCCGAGAGCCTTGTATGTGCTTTTCTTTGTTTTTGCGGCCACCGCAATAATTCATCGACGATGGTCCGGTGGAACCTCGTGTGGTTTCATTAACGCATCATGACTGGCTCCGTAGGAGAAATGGCCTGCGACGTAAGCACGGCAACGTACAGATGGCCGGAACAAACGCATTCACAAATTTCTGCCGGCGTTGAGACTCTATGTCGGGTACAAGTTACAGCAGAGTGAGTAGAGGTTAATTGCGTGGGGATGGTATTCCCTCGGTGGCCCTTCGATGGCACATCCCTGAATCAAGTTATAACCTTACTCTAAGCGCATATTTTTGGCATATCTCGATAGATATTGGCTCATAAAAATGGCAGCGCAAATCATATATTCCCTCATTTTTTTGGATTATACATTTGGAATTATTAGAAAAAAATGTATATTTGCATTTTAAATATAGAAACAGCAAAAATGAAAAGAAAACTATATACCAGCCTGTTAGAATGGAAAAACAACCCCACAAGGAAACCTTTGATTCTGGAAGGGGCTCGTCAAGTTGGCAAGACTTGGCTATTGAAAGAGTTTGGCAAGAACGAATACGAGAGTATCGTGTATATCAACTGCCATGATAACCCAGAAATAAAACAATTGTTCAACCAAGACCTGAATACAACTCGGATCATACAGGCTTTTGAAGCCTACAGCTTACAGAGGATTGTTGCTGGCAGAACACTGATATTCATAGATGAGATTCAGGAAGCTCCACATGCCTTGGAGAGTCTAAAATATTTCTGCGAAAACACGCCCGAACAACATATTGTTGTCGCCGGTTCTCTCTTGGGTGTGGTCAACCGTCCAGGAGAATCATATCCTGTTGGGAAAGTCAACACCTTACGTTTGTTCCCAATGAGTTTCGAGGAATTTCTGTGGGCGCAGGGCGCAGAGCAACTATCCGACGAAATGTCCAAACACAACTGGCAACTTATGTCCGACATGAATGTTACACTGCAGGAATATCTTCGCCAGTACTACTATGTAGGAGGTATGCCTGAAGCCGTGTTGCATTACACCACACAAGGTGATGTGAACGGTGTCCGACGAATCCAGAAAGAAATACTTGCCAACTATAGTAATGACTTTGCGAAACATGCAGGTAACGAGACCCAACGCATCCGTATGGTGTGGGATAGCATTCCGAGTCAATTGGCCAAAGAGAACAAGAAATTCATCTATGGGGCTGTCAAAAAAGGCGGACGAGCACGTGAACTGGAAAACGCTATACAATGGCTCGTTGATGCCGGTCTTGTATATAAGGTATATCGCTGTTCGAGACCTACCACGCCATTGAAGTTCTACCGCGACCCCAATGCCTTCAAGTTGTACCTTCTCGACGTTGGGCTTCTTGGCGCATTGTCAGAAGCATCGCCTATGCAGATGCTTGTCAGCAATGATGTTTTCAAAGAGTTCAAGGGCGCTTTCTCAGAGAATTATGTGCTACAGCAAATAAAGAACATCCCGTCAGTGTCGGCATACTATTATAGCAAAGACAACTCAACAATGGAGGTTGACTTCTTGTTACAGACAGAAAGCCGTGTAATTCCGGCGGAGGTGAAGGCCGAGGAAAACGCAAAAAGCAAGTCTTTGTCTCAATTTGTGAAGAACGAGTTTGCCGAAGAGAAACTGAAAGGACTTCGTATTTCCATGAAACCCTATATAGACCAAGGATGGATGGAGAACATTCCTTTGTATGCCATTGGTTTCTATCTTTAACCCATTGACCCGAATGAGGATTTTTTACCAGCGTGGTGGGGCGGGGGGTATATAATCCCTGTCGGCCAGATTGCCGTCACACCACGGCGAAGTCTCGTTAGCTTTTCGGAAAGATACTAACGCATTAACACATTCACGCATTCTTTATGCATTCTTTAGCCTTCTTGGTGGATTAACTCATCACGATTGGTTCCTAACATTAAGTAGTTACCAATCCAGACTGTCTTGATGCAATAGAAAATCTTCCACACTAATGCAAAGTACGCCATGATTGTTGTACCATGGTTCAACAGAATTCCGTTGGATGATTATTTTCTTGAACGAATCGGAAATGCAGAGTAGTGATCGTTCCTCCTGTTCCCATTTGTCCTTTGTGGACAGTTCAAGCGCAGATTGGATATAATAGCGCTTGTCTCCACGGTTGGCGATAAAATCCACCTCCAACTGCTTGCGGACACTTTTACCATCGGCTTTTTTCGCATTGACGGTCACGCTACCCACATCGACACTATACCGACGGCGCTGCAGTTCATTGTAAATGATATTTTCCATGATATGCGACTCATCTTGCTGCCGGAAATTGAGCCTGGCATTACGTAAACCCACGTCGGTAAAGTAGTATTTTAAAGGTGATGAAATGTATTTCAACCCTTTCACATCGTAGCGATTGGCACGAGATACAAGGAACGAGTCTGTCAGATACTCAATATACGCGTTCACCGTGTTCTGAGAGATGTCCCTCCCCAGTTCCGATTTGAAAGTGTTGGTCAGTCGCAGGGGATTGGTCAACGAACCTACTGAAGAGGCAAGGATATTGACAAGGTCACCTATCTCCGACTTTCCACGCAGGTCATGGCGTCCAATAATATCCGCCAGATAGACTTGACTGAAAAGATTCTTCAAGTACTGCTCACGGTCTTCGTTTCTGTCTGCCGACCAAACGAGGGGCATACCGCCAAAGCGACAGTAGGCAGGCCACACACGCTGTTTCTCATCTTCAAAGATACCATACACCTCGGCAAAACTGAAAGGGTACACCCTTATCTCGTCGCCGCGACCACGGAACTCGGTCACAATGTCCGATGAAAGAAAACGCGAATTGCTGCCTGTAACATACACATCCACATTTGGCCAATGTAAAAAGCCGTTCAGCACTGCCTCAAACCCTGATACCAGCTGTATCTCGTCCAACAGGACATAATACTTTTCGGTATCTGTCACCATTGAGCGCACAAACCGATACAACTCATCGGCCTCAAGATACTGTCGGTTGTCATAATCGTCCAGTGCCAATGCAATGATATGGTCTGCTGCCACCCCCTTCTCTGCCAGATGTCGACGGAAAAGGGTGAACAGCAGATATGACTTTCCACAGCGTCGTACCCCGGTGATAATCTTGATTAGTCCGTTTCCTTGCTTGCGGTCCAGCCAGTCAACATAGTCCTTTCTTGATACTTCCCTCATATCCATTGAAAATTTTTGCAAAGATACGCATTTTTTTTCAATGGAAAACACTTCAATTAATTTTTTCTTTCAACAAGACATAATAATCCTAAGACATGGCGGATAGTTTGCCCTATGCTCTCTCGGTGTTCCTTCGACGGTGTTGGCTATACAATCCTTCTTTATGCCTTATTGTGCAGAGGGCTGGAGCAAACGCATTCTCACATTCTCGAATTCTCTAACACTTTTACACATTCATTCACATATTAGCACATTAGCGCATTCTTCGTGAGTTCTTCGTGGGCTCTTCGTGGGTTCTATGAATCAACTCACATTATTGTTTTGCTTTTGCCGCAATTTGTTCCATAATTTGTTATATTTTTTCCATTTCTTCGTCTAAAATACTTATATGCTTGTGAATTTCATATTAAAAGGCACCTTTGATTTAAATACTATTTCCTCTTTGAAGGTTTTCTATTGGCGTAGGCATTGCGACAGTTCTTCGTCCTCTCGGGGGTCGTTTTTATTCCGATGCATTGATGGGGTTCCCCACCAACAATACACCGACTGAAAAGGAAATGAATTTAGGAATCCAGAAAAATAATGTAAGCAAAATCTTACCATCGCACAATAAAATAAGTGAACGAACGTTCTTTAAAAAAATAAAAATAATGGCATACAAATACGCATATCAGGAAATGGTCAGGCTGAGAGACTATTCTTCAGCATTTTCTCGCAATGTATTTATTGATGTCATCAAATATCACGATTACTCTCACTTTAATTGGATTTACCAGCAATACAATATCAATAACAAAGGGTTTGAAACGTCATATCTCGAACTATTAAAGAAACTGTACTCCTCAATTGCTAAAGATTATAGATGTGAATACGTATACAAAAATGAGTTGATTAAATATCTCATTTCTCAATATGGGACAAGAGCAACAACAGCATACAACGAATTCCATGTAGGCAATTCTATTGTTGATATTGCTTTGTTTAATGGAGAAAGCAAGGCATTTGAGATAAAAACAGAGTACGATACAACCAAGCGTCTTGGGAAACAACTGGATGACTATAAGAAAGTGTTTGACAAATGCTACGTTGTTGTTCCACATGAGAAAGCGGATGCTTATATCTCGTCAATTGACAAATCTTTTGGTATCATTACTTTGGAGAGGAGAAACGGACGGATATATTTAACCCTTATTCAAGAAGCAACACTCAATTGCGATTTAGACCCTGAACTTGTTCTTTCCTGTCTTCATATTGATGAATATGAGTCAATTGTTTCCGAATGGATCGGCGCCATCCCTAATGTACCAAAACATCAATTGTATAAAGAATGTCTTTCAATATTTAGGCAAATACCTGAAAATACACTAAGGAAGCTTTTTGTCACTAAAATTAAGTGCAGGAAAAACAACACCCCGACCATTAAAAAGACGCCCTTTGTGCTACGTCAGATGTGCTTAAGCATGAATCTCTCGTCCAAGGACATTGAAACTCTTGTAAACAGATTGTCAGAACAAATAGTATAAAATATGTATTATCCAATTCTTCGAGGCAAGCAATTTGAACTTAAAGCATTACGGGAATTCTCCGACATGCATCCAAACACAGATTGCATCGTTCCAATAATTGAATCTGTAAATGCAAATTACAACCCTCTGTGTGCTGCTATTCAAAAACTGATAGATAACCAGATTCGATTTGCCCTTATAATGAATCCAAAAGAAGGTGATTTTAAACATGTCAGGTTTGATGTTGTGAATAATATTCCAAATCTAGATGACCAACAAGATGCATGGCTTCCTGCATACATATTCAAGAACAACATTGATGAACTAACTGATTCCATCAATGGTTCCACATTCCAGAATATCATGCTTGTTTTCAA
>JAEEGK010022688.1_pt1 | contig 13160 bp, 8 predicted proteins | sample 8958771 | NCBI WGS metagenome assembly JAEEGK01 (sample SAMN16246547, study PRJNA631951) | gut metagenome | biome: gut microbiome; feature: rumen; material: SC-attached | host: Bos | place: Iran: Karaj | collected 2018-10 | reverse complement strand
CAGACGCCCTGTTTACCAGCAATCTGTTGATTGCCTTCGCGATGATATCGTCCTTGAAGTCCGGGAGGCTTTCAGCTGTTCCCGCATGCTTAAGCAGGTAAAGCCAACGGTCTTCAGCGGTCCTGATATCTTCGTAGGGCTTATTGAACTTTGTCAGGTCATATACAATATACATCACCTTGTCGCTCAGCGTCAAGCCCTCCTCGTTACGAACGGCCCAGTCGCCACGATACAATTTCTGCTTGGGCACGGGGAAATCGCAAATCCAGATGGAGTAGGTGGGCGGGATTTCGTAGCGGTGGATTTCACGCTTGGCTCGCTCCTCATCGCTGAGGTTCGAAGGCATGTCGCCGAAATTGGCCTGGTCCCATTCGTACTTGCTTTGAATCAAGAATGCACTCTGTTGCAGAAACATGCGATCGACAAAATAGTCCGGTCTCGCTTTTTGCATCTCCACGTTGATGCAATACCCATTTGAGGTTTTCGCGCGGATGTCGAGTCTGAACGGCTTGACCACAGGGAATATCATGTTGATTTCAGGATTCTTGATGACAACGGATTCAATCTTGTTCCGGTCATCCTTGAAAACCCCTTTCAAAAAACTCTTGAGCGCTTGTTCATCACTCAGAAATGCCTTGAAAGCCGCGTCGTAAAGCGGGTTGAGGTACTTGTGTTTCTTGATTTCTTCGACGGTCTTATCGACCCACTGTTCACGATAGAGATCCCGATCGGCCAAACTGACAGGCATGATGCCTTTGTTTTCTGACATGAAATTTCCTTTCTCTTTTTAGAGATAAATTCATATAGGCAACGATATAAGAAAGGATTTAGCAAACGATATAATAAACGATAAAACAAAATCAGTTCAATAGAACCTTGGCAATAATCTAAAAAAGTCGTTCCAGAAAAGCAAGGGATCGATTTGCTTTTTGCTTATTTTACATGCAATAGTTTGCAAAATACAACAAAATCCTCACCCGAGCTTGTCGAAGGCCCCCGGACGACATTGCCCAAAGCCGGACACGACAATACAAACTTATTTCACGTTCCGCACATAGCGGACACATGCATAGAATCCGTTTACAGAACGACTCTGAAAATCCATATCGTTGCTGTTCGCCCTCAACCCAATGCAATAAGGGCAGTCGTCCTTCTTGGATTCAGACGAAGTCCAGAACCACACTTGAGACTCGCCAGTTTCGGGATTTCGCTCGGTCGGATAAGCGCAAAAGCCGAACAAATCCAAACCTTGAGCGGCCTCTCCATGCCACTGAGTCGTAGATTTCAAAGATGTTCCCGGTTCATAACCCAGCGATTTTATATAAACCGCCAAATCCTGAAAATCTTCTATTAACGGAAGCCGCCAGCCTTCGGGAATATTCTTTGCCGCCTCATTCCAATCGTACATTCTTCCAAAATCTTCCCTGGAACACGGACGACCGATAGTGCAATTATTGCCTTTTTCTTCATGGAAGTTTTCCGCAAGCCATTCCTGATTGCCTATGATACAAGTTCTGTATTGCAGTTGCTTACGCTCCTGCTTATAGAGGTAGCTCGATTGCTTATAGCATATCTCTATAATTTTATCTGCAACAATTTTCTCGATTACAGGTCCCCTTTCCACGACGACGGGCATCTGCATTACTTTCACAAGCCACGAAACAACGTCTTTTGCAAATTTTTCAGGCAAGTCAAAACCCGTCAATTCATCCAAGCATAAATTAACCATCTGCTGCTGTTCCATGGCAGACTTGTTCAGCACGGAATAAAGCTTCTGAGGAACATTTTTGATACTCGCCACAAAAAGTTTGTCGCGAACAACATCAAATGGAGACGGTAAAGCCATCAACGACTTTGCAAATTGAGGCGTATTTTCTTTGCTAAAAATTTCAAGACCGCCAAATTCATCGACAATCTTCTTCAATTCTGCTTCAACTGTTCCCAGTTCAATCGGGGATACAATTTTAGGAAGGAAAGAACCGCAATACGGACATGCCACGAATTGCTTCAAAACAGCTTCGTCAAAATTCAATGTCTTGCTACATTTTTTGCAAATCATACCAGCTCCTTAAAACGTTATCTCAATACTCTACACACGTCTCACGACTCGAAATCCAATCGGCAGCACGATATTTTTTCATCGGCCATATTGCGGGCCGTAACCATACAACTATTTTCACTACTCTTATAGCTACCGCCACGAATAACACGTTCATCACCATTTGCAGGGCCATGAGGATTCGTCTGATCAACAGCACTATAATCAGCCCAAAAATCATTTACCCATTCATAGACATTACCCAACATGTCAAACAGGCCAAAAGCATTTTCTTCTTTTTGTGCAACAGGATGCACCAGGCCATCAGAATTTTCTTTGTACCAAGCACATTTTCTCAAGGGAATGTCACCACAGGATTTAGCAGCATACTCCCATTCCGCTTCGGTTGGCAAACGGTAGCCATTGGCATCAAAATCACAGTTGCCCTTTTCATCGTAACACGGAATCAGCATTTCAATTTCACTTAATTTATTACAGAATTTAGTAACTTGAGAAAAAGAAACTCCGCAAACCGGCCACGAGTCCCCCTTGATCCAAGACGGGAACGATTCACCCATGATTTCTCTCCATTCCGCTTGCGTTACAGGAGTCGTCTTCATCATAAACAAATCGAGCTTTACAGGATGAGTTGGTTTCGAATCTCGCGGTCCCGCATCAGAACCCATCACAAAAGAATCTGCAGGAATCCTTACGAACATATCATCGGTAATTTCTTCAAAACCATTGAAAATCGTCGAAATCGCTCCGTCCATCTTAGTAGCAAGCCTTAATGCGGTATCTTTATTATCATTGTACTTTTCCAAATCGCGTTCCAGATTGGCCTTCTGCAATGCAAAATCTCGCACAACATATTCTAAGGTTTCACGATGCTGTTCATCGGCACATGCCATGGGTTTAACCAGCTTCAAGACTTTATCCAAAATATCAATTCTATCGAACGATTTCTGGATGCGGTCAGCATCCGCATTGACATGCTTACGGAACAACGATTTGAGACGTTTCTGCAACTCCTTTTTTTTGTCCATTGCCAGCCGGTTCATCTCATTGAAAATTGCGTCTAGCGATTTTCCCTTGTAACCATAAGATTTTTTCAGCAATGAACTATAAGCGACAACGCTTTCACAAAGAATACTATAATCGTTCAAAACCCGAACAACATTGTTCAGTAAGTAGTCTATATCATACGGCGATTTATAATCCGCCTTATTACAAATAACAGCAATGCGAATTTCTGGAACATTTGAACGAACGTTCTGTAAAAAATCCAAATCAGATTCCGCCAACGAATCCGCCACTTCAAGATTAACAAACCAAAAAAGCATCTTTGCCTGACGAATAAACAGCCTTCCCGGCATTTCGACAAAACAAATATGTTCTAGCCCTTTAGGCATAGGGGCATGGACAACGACTGCATTCATCAAGTTTTTCAAGTCAAAACCGAAAGACCTGATAAAATCGCAATCCATCTGTTTGTAAACATCTACACCCAGTTCAACAGTAGCACCTGTAACAGTCAAGCCAAAGACATCGAGAACATTATCGCTAACGACATAAGCAGGAATCATCGTTCTAGGACTATCATTTACGGGAAGAGCTATATCATTCGTACAGAACAAGCTATTGCAGAACGTAGATTTTCCACTGCCGAAATCACCCGCCAAGGCAATCAAATTCTTGTTATAAAAATCTTTATTACGGGAGAAGAACTCCAGTTCAAGATTTATATTTTGCAATTCCGCGAGAATTTCAGCCTTTTCAGAATATGCATCATCGACATTGGCGTACTCCATGTAGTCCTTTTTCAGCAAATGACGAAATTCATCCAAAGCCTCATTCAAATCCGGCTTGGCAGACAACAACATCGACACCAAATCATAGTGTCCCTGTAGGTCATTCAACACCATTAGGCGACACCCTCTAATTCAGCTTTTATGCAAACACTCAAATCCATCATATTTTGAATGTAAAAAATTTCAAAGCCCTTTATACTGAGAAAAGCAATCACCTCCGTATTAATTCACAATTATTTCATCAACGGTTATGAGTTATGGGCACGTTTCATATCAACAATTTCTTGATTAATTTCGTCTGGAGTAAGCGAAGGCGACACTTGAGCGATGGATTCCTTAATCACACCCGCAATCTCAGCATTACGCTCTTCAGACAGTTCATTACTGAGATATTGAGCCACAGGTTCCATAGAAATTTCACCCTTGCTTGAAAAATTTTCAATCATCGAATGAACAATTTCAGGTTTTACATTCGCCTTACCAACCGAATACATAAACTGAGGAGTCAATTGAACGCCAACCTTTTCTTCAATATTCTTAGCCAACATCGTTGAACCAATAATGGAACATCCCATTTTTTGTTCAGGAGTCATTGCGTCAAATTTACTTCTATCAAGCTCAACTTCATGTCGGATATAGTCCAAATACTCCGCAGTCGATTCGGTATCCCCTTTGGGTCTAGTACCTTCTTGCATCGTTTTGGCCCCCAATTCTTCCATATCTTCATCGGCACTGGACAGGCTCAACAAAGCGCTGACCCCAGTAACAATATTGGCTATGGCAGAAACTATTGGTTTAGCCGCTTCAATCATGGCAGGCAATTTTGTGACTAACGCAGTTGCCGCACTGCATAAAAACGAGCCAACGGTGCTAAGTGCACCAGAAACAAATCCGCATACAGCAGAAATTATTCCGAACATATTATTTACCTCTTATGTTATTTGTAAGAATATCATTATACTTAGACAAATCCGAAACTCCACTTCGAGCATCGTTTAATAGTGAATATATCGCATTGATTTTTTCATTCGACAGATCTCCAAAATAAACCTCATTATTGATATAACGGGTCACCTGTTCATTTGTAATCTTTTGCTGCAACAACCTATCAAGAGTTTCTTTAAACTTTTCTGTCATTTTAAGACTTTGCAGCTGTTGTCTATACTGTTTTACAAGTTCACCAAAATCTGACTGCAACGACAAAAAGCGTTCAAAGTCATTTTCACTAGGCTGTTCATTCAAACAAGCTAAAAAAGGATATACACCCCTTTTATATGAATCACAATAATATTGAACAACGGCCTTTCTGAACTCGCGAGCATCTGTCAAATATTGATCTGAAGTATTTGTCTCAGGCGTAATCTGAACCTGCAAGCAGGAATCCCATCCTTGAGAAAATACGATGGCCCGTCCTTTATCTAAAAACGACAGGAATTGTTTCTGATTTTCCGAAAGTGCCATAGTATCACCAATCACGTCTTTGTCATCTTTGGCAAAAACCTTGTGTACGATTTTCGTGTTCGTATTTTTAAGGACTTCGGGGGTCATCTTTTCTGGAATTTGGTCAACAATTATCAGCGATTCGCCATATTTTCTTACCTCGGCGAGCATATCCGAAAAAATTTCTACGCTATTTTTCTTATTTAAAGAATCACCAACTTGGTATTTGCTAAAAAGACGATGCGCTTCTTCGATAAGAGTAATATGTGTAAAATCAGGATGGAGTAAATGTTCTGCCTTAATCGCTTCGATAAGATTCGACATCAGCAGTCCCATAATGAGAGACTTCTCCGAACCGCTGCGAATTTCTTCCATTTCCAGAACAACGCGTCGGTGAATCAATTTCTTAAAATCAACGGACCGCTTGGTATCGAGCATCAAACCTTTGGCACCGACAACCAGTCCCTGCAATCTCGCTTTGATTGAACCAATGTAATCGTTTTTGAGTCTTTGGTCAAAGCCCTGCTTCTCGACAACATACTCTGTCTTTTTTATAAGTTCCGATAACGTAGGAAATGCATAATCACCATCGGCAAAAGGATTTTTATATTTCGAATTTTTTTTCGTTGCCAAATCCCAACCACAATCTTCATAGCACTCATAAATAGATTTTTCTATTATCTGAGGAATCGCCGCTTCCATATCAAATGCAGACTCTATACAGGCCTTAATCATATCGACATGAGACGAGATTGATTCATGAGGATAAAACTCAAACGGATTTATCCTAAATGGAGCAACGGAATCATTACCCAAAGTAAAAACAAGAATATCCTTGTATTTCTGCCTGAGACTCCTGTATTCCGTTTTAGCAGGTTCAATGACCATAAACGAGACATTGCCGCTTTCAATAAGAATTTTTTGGCACGTTGTCGTTTTTCCGCTACCCGTAACACCCGTAACAAAGGTATGCTTGTTCAGTTCCTTCTTATCGAGACATACAGGAATGTTAAGTTCATTGCCGCTTTGGACCAATTTGCCAAGAGTTATCGAATCTTCTTTTTTGATGTTGCTTTTGTAATTCAGTCCAAATTCAACTTCTTCTCTCAAAGACAAGCCGACAACTTCTTTCTGCGGAAGTCCCGCGACAATGGCCAATTCATTAACCGACAGCCAGTTTCCCAAAAAAGCCTTTTTTTCTGTGACATATTGCGACAAAGCCGTTCGTACAAAAATTTCATCCGTTTCAATTTCTTTATTAAACAGACCTATAGGAATCTGTAAATTTTTTATGTTTGATTGTTTGCGGCTATTCTTTCGACATTCCGATTTCCGTAAAGCAACTTTATTTCCTGTGCCACACGAATAAAGCGTTGAAACGGTATTAGACAGCTTTTGCATGACAACGGGAGAGTTGGTCAATAGAGCCATCGACGTAATAAAAAGGCCTTTCCCTTTACCATAATCTAGACGTTTCAACAAGACTTCTTCTATATACTTTAGCCATTCCTGAACATCTTTATTGACAAAGTCATATGACGATGTTGTAGATGTGCCCTTTGTTTCATTTTCCCCAGTAGTTTTATTATCAATAGTATTTGTAGTATCACTACTCGAAGACCCCGAATTTTCTTGCCAGCATTGCGTATTATCTATAGATGTTTCGGATTCCGTTCTTGTTTCGTCATTTCCAACAGGCTTTGCCGAAGCACGAGATTTTTGCAGAGCCTTCCCGAAGTTTTTCACGGAACCGGTTTGCGTCCCGGTACAACGCGATGTATTTGTTCCAGTCGTTTTCGTATCTACCGTTGTTTTACTATCGTTCGAACCCTTTTGAATGTTTTTCTTCGAAAGAGGAGTTAATTTATCATAAAGCTCAAAAATGTTTTTTTCCAACAACAAGACCGCTCTGTGGCTCAAAGGCTTGGCGACGATTAAAAACATGAATTCGTCACCACGCATCACGTTCACTAATCTGTCCGCACCTTGATATTTTTCATTATCTTCATTCAAACCCGGTACACCATCCATCACCTCCGTGTATTTCATCGTCCGAAGTTTTTCCATTAAGGCTGTGGTACTGGCTTGATTCACCAAACAGATTTTACTTCCTTGAAAATTACCTTCCAAGCAAGGTTTCAATATAACCTCTCCATATTCTTTCGCTTCATGAACATTTTCTATTTTCTGTATCAAGTCTCTTGAAATTCCATAGTAAAACGAAACTCCTTTTTCATCACCTTTTATCAAATAGACAAACTGATACCCAGGAATCCGCATTGAACTGAGGACATTTTCGAGAGCCTCTTTTCTTGGAGCTTTTTCTTCAAAAGTAATGCATTCAACCTTATAGAATACAAAATCGTTCATTACAATCGACGGGTCTTGATTTATTGAAAAGACCTCATCTTTATCATCTAAGAAAAAATTTTCTGAACGATTTAAAAAATCAAGGATGAAAGACTCTTTTTTTTGTTCCATAAATACTTACTCAAAAAAATTATTTTTTCTTAGAAGCGAAAAAACGACCGAACAGCGATTTAATCTTGAGAACAATTGCATTCAACAACTTGCGGAACATGGATTGAGGAGCAACATCTTCCACTCTAGTTTCAGCCCTGACGATTGTAATAAGGCTACAATCGTCATTTGTTCTTTGTTTGATTTGAGTTTCAAAAAATTCTTCGACATCCGCATTCAACTTTGTGCAAGAATTCCTACTTTCAAGCATTATTTTTTTCAAAGCTTCGCACAAGCTCTTTTTTTGTTTGTCGTAAAAGCTAAATTCAGTCCCATCGGACATTAACGCAAAGCCATTGATATTACCTAAATTTCCCTTTAGGATATTTATCTTGCTTAAGACATTTTTTGACGTGGTAAAATAAGTCACATTTGCAAACTCATCGTTTTCGGGATGAGAAGCAACTTTGAGTTCATCATCCTTTAAATACCCAATCACCCCGTCACCGATATGAATGATAATATAGCGTTCTTCACAGACCGCAGCTAGTAAGAATGTAGATGCGAGATCTTTCCTTTCGCATTCGATTTCTTTTGCCATGTCATCGAGGCAAAGAGTTATATCGTCTATCAATTTTCGCTTGACAGCGGCACCGTCATTTTCGTTGAAAAGAACATCAAAATTTTCGCATATCGCATCACCCATAACCTGAGTGATGCGCTCTGCGCCAAAATGAGAGTATTTTGCGGAACCAGCTCCGTCGGCTAATGCAATGACATCACATTTGTTTTTTGAACACGAATAAACCTTATCTTGACAAGGGGTTCCGCTTTTAACATGAGACCTACCTTGCACTGCACACTGAACAATGTTCCACATAATCATCTCTTTTTTATTAAAGTTCTCCCCAACTGCCAACGGGATCCAGAGCCACCTTTTCACCCGGAGTCGATTGAGATGTTCTTGATACGCTCTTGCTAAGCCATTCAAAAAATTCCTTAAACTTCAACCCCTGCAATCTTAATGGCGGGCGTTTCGGTGACAATCTGCTCAAGGTGGACATATCCGCTTCTTGGCCAATACCAATGGGGAAAATAGTCAGTTTTTTTGCATTGGCCATTGCTGTAATACGGCTAATAGCACGTTCAAGTTCAGCGGAATTGCCGTTGGGCTGACCATCGGTCATAAGGACAAGCCATGGTTGATAGTAGTCAACGCCCTTCTTTTGATATTCCTGTTTTCGTTTTTCCAACAGGTCTAGAGCCAAATTGACCCCTTCACCAATTGCGGTTTTGTCACCTGTTTCCAATTTAGGAACTTCGCCTTGTCGTTCAATATTTGCAAAGTCCATAAGGCAACGAGCAGAATCATCAAAAGTCACGATACAGATTTCTGCAGAATAGGAGGCGATTTCGTCATCACGAATGGCGTCGTAAAAAAGTTCAATACCTTTTTGCAACTCCTCCAAACGAGTAGTACCACCGGTAACTAATTCCCATTCCCGTCCATCCGAATAAGTGGTTCTTCCTGTGTGGACGCAATCACCCTCGACAGCCTCCATGGAGCCACTCGTGTCTAGACAGAGACAAATTGGAACTCTAGCGGTGGGATTATCAACCAAATCTTGAACTCTAAGCAAGTTTTCGCTCATTTTTTACCTTTTTTTTTATTTGAAATTTTTGCCATTCCTAAATTTTTTCAGCATAATCAACCATTTTTTTGTAAAGATCTCTACATTCGGCAAAAAGCCCTTCTTGAATCATTCGAACACATGGTTGAATATACTCTTTCATAAGGACTGTACAAATTTTCATATACGATTGCGACTGCTTTATTTTATCAACAATAGCAGGCGCACGATTATAATATTCCTGAATCAAACACATTCCACCATCTTGTTTTGCCAGCCAGAAATCACGATAAGTTCTTAACGTCGTCAATTCCATACAGTCATCAGGCTTTCCAAAGCACTCACAAACCGCTGTAGTTATAAAACATGGACTAGAAGAAGATGACGACGACGATGAATATTCTGAAGAGAAACCGCCAGATGACGAAAATGAGCTACAGGAAGTCTTTCTAGATGAAGAATTTTGTTTCTGTGCTTTTTTCTTTTTTCTACACTCAGGACATCTTTGAGGAATATCAAAGCCTTTTTTGTCGTAAAATTCTTTTTCGCCACGGGTAATCTCAAATATTTTTGAACAGTCTTGACAAGTGATGCGACTGTATATTTGATTACTGATTTCAATGCAACTTGGACAAAAACGAGGCGTATGGTGCTTTATATACTTCTGGAAATTAGTGAATATAAAATTTTTTCCGCATCGCGGGCAACGCACATTTTGTCCACTGTTGAGACATTGCTGACAAATTCCCTCTTTGCAGTTTTGTTCATCAACGGTATTTTTGCAAAGTCTACAGACTATATGAGTCGCTTTAGGATTCATTTTCAAACGCGTCGGAAACAAATCCAAGGACATCGAGTCTTGTTGTTGAATTTTTCCACTTTCTATTAAATACAGATATTCTTTGAAAAGCCCTAGCCACGCATCACAAGAAAGCCGATGCCCCACTTTTGCATATTTACCGTCATAACGGAACGTATTATAGAAAGCTTCTTTTATTTTATAAGTCAGATGACTCCAAATAAATCTCCACGGGCCTTCTGGAGTTTTCTTGTTAGAATTATCCCCAAAAGGATAAGAGAAATCCATCTTGATAATATTGGAAATCGGGTCTTCACCACCTTGCTGAGAATAAGGAGGTTTGCCAGGCAGCATAATCATGAAAAGAAGCGTTGCTATGGCAAAGTTTTCATTGTCGATGGTTCTGAGAAATTCAGAATATTTCTTTCGCTGAATTTCTGGCGCCGTATAATTAATGGTGCCTACAGGGCAGGGATAATTTTCAACTTGATAACTGTCCACATCGACAAAATATACTTCCGTCGGTGATTTTATTAGGATGTTCGCGGGATTAATATCCCCCATGATGATATTTCGTTCATGCAAAAATTGAATCTTTTTCAGGATTGTTATACACAATTGAACGGTGTCTTTTTTATTCCAACAGGGAAACTTTTTCATGAAAACGGGTTTAGGAGCAAAGACACTTCTTTGAAGTTCAATACCATCAGCAGCAGGCATAAGATAACCCACAAACCCATTCCATGAATTTTTTAGGACATCCATAGGATAACAAATACCTTTGCACGAAATTTTTTTTGAAAGCATCAAATTAATTTTTTCTCGCTTTCGAGTCGTTATCTTGTCTTTTTTGTAAATCTTTGCGACATAAGGCGTATTTGTTTTATAGACAAATGCTTCACCACCTGCACCGATTTCTTTTTCAAGGCAAATATCACCGTGGGATGATTTTACAACCCTTCCTTCTGTCGGATAATCCGAAATGGGAATCTTTGAGTCTTTTTCTGATGAGACCGTAACACAAAGTTTGAAAGCATCAATTTCACTTTTTTTTGATTTATTTGCCATCACGAACTCCATCGTTTTTCAAGATTTCAAAGAAAAAATATTACTCATAACAGTCATAATGTAACTAAAAAATTCAAGAAAAGAGTAATAAATAGATAATATTTTTGAGTTCCAAATAGAGGAACTCGAAAAGTCTTAAAAACCTTCAAAATACGCTAAAAAAGGCAAAAAAGAAAACAAAACAGAAACCCCAAGCACAATGGCCGGGGTTACAAAAAACAGATAAATATCGTTTACTTTATCATTATGCCCAGTTTTCAGCCTTGAGTTCGCGATCCCAGATTTCCTTGACCACGTCTTCGACCTTGCGGTTCTCGAACAACATCTGATAGACGGCTTCGACAATCGGCATTTCGACGCCAAGCTTTTTCGCAAGTGCACGCGTACTGCGGCAAGTCGGGACGCCTTCGGCAATCATCTTCATGCCAGCAAGCACCTGGTCGAGCGTTTCGCCCTTGCCGATGTGTTCGCCCACGTATCGGTTACGGCTATGCTGCGAAAGGCACGTCACGATGAGATCACCCATGCCGGCAAGCCCCGCAAACGTTTCAGGCTTCGCTCCGAGAGCACGACCCAAGCGGCACATTTCTGCCTGACCGCGAGTAAGGACCGCTGCACGAGTATTGTCGCCAATCCTGAACTTGCCGCTCGCTTCGAGACCGTAAAGCACGCCGGAAGCAATGGCAATCACGTTTTTCACTGAACCGCAAAGTTCCACACCGACGATATCAGTCGAAGTATAGACGCGGAGGTAAGAGCAGCTCATCGCCTTCTGTACAATCTTTGCAGAGTCTTCGTTCACGCAAGCAGCGACAATGGCGGTAAGCACGTGGCGGCTCACTTCTTCGGCATGAGACGGACCGCTAAAGGCAACCATCTTGTCTTCGGTAAGCCAAGGCACCTTTTCAAGAATCACTTCGCTCATGAGCTGGTCCGTGCCTTCGAGAATGCCCTTCGTAGCGCAGACTACAATCGGTTCCTTGCCTTTTTCGGGAGTCCAGGAGCCGAGATTTGCAGCGACACCAGCCATAAACTGAGAAGGAACCACAATCAAGACCATGTCGCAGCCGTTCAATGCAGCGTGCATGTCGGTCGTGTATTTAAAATCAGCCGGGAAAATAACGCCGGGAAGCTTATCCTTGTACTGGTGCTCCGTAGAAAGCAAATCTACTTCTGCTTGAGAATTTGTCCAAAAAGTAAGTTCGTTCTTGTTTTCGTAAACAACTTGGCCGAGCGTAAGCCCCCAGCCGCCAGTACCTAAAACTGTAATTTTCATAATATGATTCCTAGTTATTAGTCAATAGTCAGTAGTTAGTGGTTAGTGGTTAGGAATGAAAAATGAAAAATTAAAAGTTAAAAATGAATAATGGGAAATTAATCTTTCATTCTTCATTTTATTTTCCTGTTTACTAATCACTCATTTTCGCTTATAATCTACAATAATTTTTTTCAATAGGAAGCAGAAAGTAGGAAGTAAGAAGGTTTTTCCAATGAAAATCGCGGTTCTTACTTTAGCAAACACAACACAGGCTTTAGCACTGTAACATAAAGCCGGGATGACAATGCATGCGAGATGGCGGATCGGGTCCGCCATGACGTCTTACAGTCAATTCGGCCCTCAGAGCAAAGCGAGCTCACAGGCACAACGTGCCGACCTCATGCCTCACTTCCTTACTTTTTTCGCTTGCTGCCAAAACCGTTTTCGGTGCCGTTGAGGAGGCGCTTGATGTTCGACTTGTGCTTCACGATGATAAAAACAGCGACAATCACAGCGAGAATCATCTGCCCGAGGTTCACGCTTTCAAAGTAGTATTCCGGGCAAACGTAGCCAAAAATCGAGAGAGCGCCGAGAAGCGCGCTACCGAAAATACTGCCCACGGAAACGTACTTTGTCGTAAACGTGAGGATTATCC
>JAEEGK010022687.1_pt1 | contig 13161 bp, 8 predicted proteins | sample 8958771 | NCBI WGS metagenome assembly JAEEGK01 (sample SAMN16246547, study PRJNA631951) | gut metagenome | biome: gut microbiome; feature: rumen; material: SC-attached | host: Bos | place: Iran: Karaj | collected 2018-10 | reverse complement strand
CTCACCACTTGTGCTGGTGCCATTTTGGGGGCCAACTCCCAAAGCATTGCCAAATTGACAGTTGAGAACTGTTATAGTACAGGCTCCATTTCGGGAAGTGCAGAAAGTGCTGCCCTGATTGGTTGGCTTGGCAACAATGGTGCTGTCATCAGCAATTGCTGGACCTCTGCAACTGCTTCCGGCATTCAGGGCGATGACAAATATGCTTTCCGTCACGACAACGCCATCATAACTAACTGCTTCAGTATGTATGGCACACAGGCACAACGTATTGGAGACTTTGAACTGGAAAGCGGCTCGCTATGCTATCGCCTCAATGGCGACCAAAGTGTCATTCGCTGGTTCCAAAACCTTGATAACGGTGAAGAAGAGGATTACTTCCCAACATTCATTCCTACTCATGGAACAGTTGTGGTGCAGGCTGAAATGCGTTGCGATGGCACCTATGATGAAGAAACTGCTTATTTCTCCAATAATGGTGAAGTGGTAATTCCTCCTCATACATACAAAGATGGCTTCTGCCAGGTTTGTGCACTGGAAGATGCCGACTATCCCTTCATTCGCATCTTTGCCAATGCCGACCACGACGCTCCCGGCGGCTATATCAACAATCAGAGCAACGACGGTTCTGGCCTTGCCATCAACAACAGCGTGGCAGAGCATTGGAACCAGAGGTGGTTCGACTCCTACCAAGAACTGACTGGCCTCGAGCCCGGTCTCTACAAGCTGCGCGTGCAGGGTCTCTCCCGCGTGAAAGCCTGGTCGAATACCGATTGCGTGGCTTATGAAGATGCAGAACTGAACCCCGACTATGTGCAGCTCTACCATAATAGCCAGTATTATGCCGAGGTCAAAGGCCTTCGCATAGGCAATCTCTTCATGGACATTGCCAATGGCAGACAGGAGAAGGCAATAGGCACCGGAGGCCAGGCTTACCATAGTGCTACAGGCTACTATGTGCCAAATTCATTGGCTGCTTGCCGTGATTACTTCAAAAAGGGTCTTTATTGGAATGAGCCTATATACTTCGTTGTAGAAAATGACCAAGATATTGTAAAAGTTGGTCTGGAGAATAGAATGTATCTGACTGGCAACTGGACTGTATGGGACACATGGCGTCTGGAGCGTGTGAGCGATACCGATGCTGCTGCAGAACTGATCAAAGCTCAACAGGAAAAGAACCTGCAGGAACTTGACCAGTTGGAAGCACAAACCAGCTTGGTTGAAGAATATAAAAAGGCGAGTGAAGATCTTGAACAATATACTTCGTTAGAACAAATCTTGGACATTGCAGACCAGCTCTCGCGTCTGCCAGAACAAATCCGTCTGAGCCACATGGCTTATATTGACTATGCTGCAGCTGTTCAGGCCGTTGTTGACGACCTTGATAATCGCGAACATCTTAATGGTCAATATGCCGAACTGCTTTATAGTTACATCAACGATAATGAGGAAGAGGTGGAAGGTCTGCCTAACGGTACCTCCAAGCATATTCTCGAAGTCAAGACACTCTCTGTAGAAGAATTGGCAGCAGAGACTGCCTTCGTCCAGGAGTTGCTCACTCTTGCCATCAAGAATAGCGTCAACGATGGCTCCGACCTCTCTAACCTTATCTATAATGCCGACTTCGCAGAAGATGGCAACTTCAAGGGATGGGAGGCAAAGACAACTAAAACTGGTAATGGCTCGAACTTCTCTTCCCGCACCGGTTTCCTCGACATCTATCCCGTGAGTGCCAGCAAGAACACAGCATTCTATGTCTATCAGGATTTGGAAGAAGGTCTGCCTAATGGCCTCTACGAACTGATTGTTCCTGCATATCAGCGTACAGGCGACATCGGTCAGGGCGACCAGTCCGGTTGCGAACTGGTGGCTGCCGACATCTTCATCAACGACTTCCATACGCCCGTTTGGAACCTCTACAAGTGCGCTCTTCCATACGATGAGGCCATCAACGGCATAAACTGCCGCTTCGACCCCTCGAACGACCCCGATGCTCCGCACAATGGCGAGGAGACTCATTCCTACGACAGAGATACCGGCACAGGTTGGGTTCCCGATGGTCGTTTTGCTATGAGTATTGCTTTCGGGGCAGGTCGTTTCGTCAACCATGCATACGCTATCGTTGATGACGGCACTTTGCGCGTTGGCATTCAGAACACTGGCATGCCTTGGTACGAGGGCGGCGTGACAGCCTGGGGCAAGTTCCGTCTCATATATCGTGGGCAGAATCAGGATGCAATCCAAGCCATGATGGATAATTTCGGAGAGCATCTCGCAAACTTGCGTTTGGCACAGGAAGAACAGGGCTTCTACATCAGCACAGCACTTCTGAATCGAATCTCCTCTCTCATCGATAGGGCAAATGCAGAAAACAATACAGAAGCTAAGTTGGAACTTGCCAAGCAAATCAATGCAGAGTTCAATGCCATCAATAGCAGTTATGCCATATACAATGACTTGAGCGGATTGATGGAGTACTGCTACAATCAAGGCGATGCTGTTCTTGAAACAGACCCAGACCTGAGCAATGCGTTGAATGCGAAGGGTGACGAAATTCAAGAACATTTGCTAAGCGGTGACCTCACGGACGAAGAGGTGAAGCAATACGAGACAGACATCAGAGACGATGCCTCGATTGGCGGTGGTTTCTATGTTCAAGGCGACTTGCTGGATGGCGAAGGGAATGAACTTGCTTATGGTACACCCAACAAGGTTTATCCCCTCCAATGTCAGGCTGACGGAACCTACACAGGTACCTTCAAGACTCAGAATCGTGCCAACCTCGTTCATGCTGATGCTCGTGCTGGAATCTACTTCACAAGATTCGACCAGACCTTCAAGTCCAACCAGCAGTATCGTCGATTCGTCACACCTGCATACAACATACATCCGCTCATAGAAGGTGCCGACCAGAACTATCAGGTGATAGGTGCAGAGATGCGTGTTACGCTAAATCCGAAGGACAGTACTATTGTATTTGATCCTATTGAATACGCATGGCACGACCGTGTATTTGTCTGTGGCTCTATCATCAACAAGGATGGCCAAGAACATCGCTGGAAGAACGATGAGATGGCGCCGCTGGAGCATGTGGGCGATGGCGTGTATGTGGGAACTGTACGCTTCTTCGAGGACTATGTATATCCAGGTTATGCCACCTTCCTCATCATGGCAAGTCGTTCTACTCTCGATGATGTGGAGAACAGCACGACGACGCGTCCGGGCTGGCTCGAGGCAAGCTATGCAACTGCCAAGAACGACAGCATCCTCACTCTCGGCGAAACGGTTGGAGATTTGGAACGCGGATGGGGCAACCAGCATCGTTTGCGTATTGAATGGCCAGCAGGTGACGGTCCGACAAACTATATTGTCGCTTTCGACATGAACAATCGTTCTATTTGTGTCAAAGTCGATGATGAAATCGATCCTGATGGCATTCAGACAATCGAAGGAACATTTGGCTCGAGCGACGGTATCTATAATCTTGCTGGTCAGAAGATGTCGAATGGAAGGTTGCCTAAGGGCATCTACATCATGAACGGCAAGAAAGTTACAATTAAGTGAAAACAAACAAACTGATTTGGATTCCTGGCTTGGTCTGCTCTGCTGCATACGCAGGGCAGGCCACGCCGTGTCCAAACATTTTGGTTTTCATAGCCGACGATTTGGGGACTAACGAGATTGGATGCTATGGAGGCGAAAACCTCCAGACTCCCAACATTGACCGTTTGGCTAAGGAGGGCATGCTGCTTACCAACAACTTCTGCTCTATGGCAGTGAGCGTTCCCATCAGAGCATCCCTCTATACGGGCTTGTATCCGCAGCATCATGGTTCTTTCCGAAACCATAAACCTGTGAATCGCGGCCTCAAGAGTGTGGTACATTATATGTCCGACCTTGGGTATCGTGTTGGGCGAACAGGCAAAGACCATCCAGTAAAGCAGCTGAAGGTGTTCCCCTTCGAGAAGATACCAGGCTTTGCTGTGGGCTGCACGATGTCCCATCCTCCCGTTTCCACGCCCGATGGCATTCGTGAGTTCATGAGCCGCGACAACTCGCAGCCCTTCTGCCTCTTCGTCTGTAGCATCAACACCCACGCTCCTTGGGATTCCGGCGATGCTTCCGAGTTCAATCCCGATAGTGTGCATCTGCCGCCTAACTGTGTGGATAATGCCGTAACCAGACGAATGTTTTGCGACTATCTGGCAGAGATTCGTATGCTCGACAACGAGGTGGGGATGACGCTTCGCACTTTGGAGGAGACAGGACAATTGGACAATACGCTTGTCATCTTCCTTGGAGAACAAGGTCCCAAGATGCCTTTTGGCAAATGGACTTGCTACCGTTACGGCCAGCACAGCGCCTTCTTGGCTCGCTATCCGCGAAAGATTAAGGCTGGTTCTGTCAGCGATGCCCTTGTACAGTACGAAGATGTTTTGCCCACACTTATCGACTTTGCCGGAGGTGCTCCCGTCGATACTTTGGACGGCCGCAGTCTCTTGCCCATCCTATATGGCAAGAAGAAGGCGCAAGTCAGGGAGTGGGCATACGGCATTCACAACAATCATCCAGAAGGGCCTGCGTATCCCATTCGCAGCATTCAGGACAAGCGCTATCGTTTCATCATGAACTTGATGCACGAGAGGCCGTATAGCGAGAAGCACATGATGAAACCAGAAGATACCAACGATATGTGGGGTTCGTGGATTGTAACGGCTCAAACCAACGAACGGGCTTCTTGGCTGATAGACAAGTTCGTCCATCGTCCTGCACAAGAGCTCTACGACCACCAGACAGACCCCTGGGAACTCAACAACTTGGCCGAATTGCCAGAATATGCTGCCCGGGTGGCAGAGATGAAGGAGGCTCTGCTCGAATGGATGAAGCAAATGGGCGATACAGGCATCGACATGGATGTCTTGGAATAAGGAGTTATATCCCAAACGCCGGCAGGAGAGATTGCAAACTACACACGTTAAGTCAGTCAACTTGACACGTTAAGTTAGTCAACTTGGCACGTTAAATAAAACACATAAACCAATGAAGACTCAAAAGTCCCATTACCGTAAAGTGCTTTCAGGGCTTGCTGTGCTGCCTGTTACGCTCTGCGCACAAGACAAGCAGCCGAACGTCATTATCATGTATATCGACGATATGGGCATAGGAGATGTGAGTTGTTTTGGAGGCTCTTATACGCCGACGCCCAACATCGACCGACTCGCTCAGCAAGGGCTTTCCTTCACGCAGTATTACTCTGCTGCTCCTGTCAGCTCTCCCTCCCGTTGCGGCCTTATTACTGGGCAATACCCTTTGGAGCATGGAATAAATACTTTTATGGACACGCGTGCTGCCAACAAGAGGGTTGAGCAGCTCAACTACCTGAATCCTTCCGCGCCAAGTATCGCGAGGGCTTTCCAGCAAGCAGGCTATGCTACGGCTCATATCGGCAAATGGCATCTTGGCGGCGGTCGTGATGTAACGGATGCTCCTGGCTTCGAGAACTATGGCTACGACGAGCACGTCTCAACTTACGAGAGTCCAGACCCAGACCCTATCATCACTTCGACGCGTTGGATATGGGCTGCTTCCGATAGCGTGAAGCGCTGGAACCGGACGGCTTATTTCGTGGATAAGAGCCTCGAATTCATCAGGAAACAGAATGGCAAGCCCTTCTTCCTGAACCTTTGGCCTGATGACATGCACACACCTTGGGTGCCTGAATTCTTTGCCGAGAAGCGTGAAAAGTGGGAAAAGGAAGACGCCTTCGAGCCTGTACTGAAGGAGATGGACGTGCAATTGGGACGATTCCTCAACGAACTCGACAAGATGGGACTAGCGGAGAATACAATCGTCGTCTTTACCAGCGACAATGGGCCTGCTCCCAGTTTCATGCAACGCCGCACTTTAGGGATGCGAGGCGCAAAGAATAGCCTTTATGAGGGCGGCATCAATATGCCTTTCATCATCCGTTATCCTGCCAAGATAAAGGCTGGAGAGCGCAACGAGACGACCATTCTCAGCGCGATGGACCTCTATCCTTCGCTCTGCAAGATGGCAGGCATCTCAACCGAAAAGGGCTATAAGAGCAGGGGAGAAGATATGTCGCGCCAGCTTCTGGGAAAGAACAGCAAGAGTCGCAGCACAGACTTGATGTGGGATTTCGGTCGAAACAAGAGCTTCAACTTCCCTGGTAGGAAGGAGAACCGTAGCCCTCATCTGGCCATTCGTCGAGGCAAATGGAAACTGCTCTGCAACGACAATTGCACGGACATGGAGCTTTACGACCTCGAGGCTGACCGTAACGAAACAAAGAATCTGGCAGACCAGAACCCACGCCTAGCCCGCAAACTGGCAGAAAAGGTGTGTGCCTGGTACGAAGAACACAGACTGAAAGAATGGTAATGGAAGGGAGAAAGGCTTTGGCTTTGCTTGGGGCAGCAACCGCAGCAAACGCCTTCGGAGCCACACGTCCCAATGTGGTGATTATAGTGGCCGACGACTTGGGATGGGGCGATGTGAGCTATCACGGCAGCGTTATCCCGACGCCCAACATCGACCGTCTCATCGGCGAAGGCATCGAACTGGACCGCTTCTATACGGCTCCCGTCAGTTCTCCCACACGATGCGGACTCATGACGGGTCGCTACCCCAGTCGCTTTGGCATTCGCGAGACAGTCATTCCGCCTTGGCGAGACTATGGACTTCCTGTCGAGGAAGAGACGATGGCCGATGTGCTGGGACGAAACGGCTACACTAACCGGGCAGCCATTGGCAAGTGGCACATGGGGCACAGCCGTCTGCGCTACTACCCGCTCAATCGTGGTTTCACGCATTTCCATGGAACGCTGAACGGAGCCTTCGATTACTTCGACCATACGCGAGAGAAAGAGCTTGACTGGCACAATGATTGGGAGTCGTGCCACGAGGAAGGTTATTCAACAGACCTTATTGCTGCTGAGGCTTCGCGATGCATCAGGAAATACGCCAAGGGCGAGCCTTATTTCGTCTATGCCTGCTTCAATGCGCCGCACGCCCCTTATCAGGCACCCGAAGAGGAAATCCGTAAGTTCATTTCCAAAGAGGAGTTCGATGCCCTTCCCCAAAAAGACCAGAAGGGATGGACTTATCGGGCAATGGTCTCTCGAATGGATACAGGCGTGGGGACTATCCTCGAAGCCATTCGTCAGAGCGGCGAGTGGGACAACACCATCATCCTCTTTATGAGCGACAATGGAGGCGTGCCGGGTATGGAACCTTATTGCGTGAACCGTCCCTTGCGTGGCTCCAAGTTCGACGAATGGGAAGGTGGAGTGCGTACGGTTGCCGGCATCTATTGGAAGAAAGGCTTCCAGCAGGGCGGCAGGAAACTGGAGCAAGTCACGGGCTTCGTGGATATCCTTCCCACCTTGGCCGACATCATCGGGGCAAAGGGAAAACCGAAGAATCCGTACGACGGCATCAGCATCTATGGTGTGCTCCGAGGCAAGAAGAAGCAGATAGACCGCGACATGTATCTGGGATGCGGTGCAGGCGTTTGCCAGCAATACAAGCTCATCCTGGCCGGTCAGCATCTCGGCTTGCAGAAGGACTTCATCACCGACATCCTGCAGAACCCTTACGAAAAGCGCGAAGGTCGCATCTATGAAGACCCTGACAGAGTCAAGCTATTACGCAAAACGGTAGTGCGGGGCGATGCCATTGTGCCCTATCAGGAAGAAATACCTTATGGGAAAGGGCAGAAGGGATTCGTCGCACCAAAGGAATGGAAGATAACGGGTTACTAAAGGTAAAAAGTTGAAAAGTTGAAAAGGTAAAAAGTTGAAAAGTTGACACATTATGAAGCACATTATCATCAAAGGCAGTCTTTCTGCTGTGGCGTTGCTGACGGCTTTCCCTTGCTGGTCGGCAAAGAAGACGGACAAGCGTCCGAACATCCTGCTCATCATGGCCGACGACATGGGCTATTCCGATATCGGATGCTACGGAGGCGAGATTCCTACACCCAATATCGACGCTTTAGCCGCTCGTGGGCTACGTTTCACGCAGTTCTACAATTGCGGACGTTCCTGTCCCACCAGAGCCAGCCTGCTGACGGGCCTCTATTCCCATCAAGCCGGCATCGGAGCAATGTCGGAAGACCCTGAGCTTAAAGACGGAGATGACCCAGAGCATCAGGGTGAGCACGGATATATGGGGTTCCTGAACCGCAATTGCTTGACAATGGCCGAGGTGCTTCGCGATGCCGGATACCACACCTACATGACGGGCAAGTGGCATGTCGGCATGCACGGAAAGGAGAAATGGCCGCTGCAACGAGGGTTCGAGCACTTCTATGGCATCCTTGCGGGAGCCACAAGCTACCTGCAACCCCGTGGCGGCAGAGGACTCACGCTCGACAACATGCACCTTCCCGCTCCACGGCCTCCCTACTACACCACCGATGCCTTCACCGACCACGCCATCACTTTCCTCGAAGAGCAGCAGGACGACAAGCCCTTCTTCCTCTACCTTGCCTACAACGCCCCGCATTGGCCTCTGCAAGCCAAGGATGCCGATATCGAGAAGATGGCAGGGCGCTATGCTGATGGCTGGCAGACGACACGCGAACAGCGCAGGCAGAGAATGGTGGAGCTGGGACTCATAAAGGACGAATGGGGGCTGGCTGAATGGGAGTCCAGGACATGGGACGAGCTTTCCGTAGAGGAACAGGACAACTCAGCCCTCCGCATGTCGGTCTATGCCGCTCAGGTTCATTGCATGGACTACAACATTGGCCGTGTCATCAATTACCTCCAAGAGAAGGGGCAGCTCGACAACACCCTCATCATCTTCCTTTCCGACAACGGAGCGTGTGCCGAGCCCTATAGCGAGACGGGCTTCGGCACCATCGCCGACATCAACAACCAGCAGCATTGGGTGCAGCCGTCCTATGGCAAGCCCTGGGCAATGGTGAGCAACACGCCCTACCGTAAGTACAAACGCCGTGCCTACGAAGGCGGCATAGCAGCGCCGCTCATCGTCTCCTGGCCTGAGCAAACGCAGCAATATGCCTCGCAGTTCAGGAACAACATCTGCCACGTCACAGACCTCATGGCCACCTTCATCGATGTGGCTGGAGCCACCTATCCAAAGACCTATCACGGAGGCAACGACATCATTCCCCTGGCAGGAACGAGCCTGATGCCAGCCGTCAGTCATCCCGACAAGAAGCTCCATGAATACATTTTCGGCGAGCATGCCGACAACTGCTATGTGAGGTGGAACGACTGGAAAGCCGTACGCGACGAAGTGACCGACAAATGGGAGCTTTATTTCATGCCGGACGACCGGACTGAGCGTCACGACCTTGCTGCCGAGAAGCCCGAACAATTGAAGCAGCTCGTGGGGAAATGGGAGGAATGGGCCAACACCCATCATGTCTTCCCCAAAGGCCGAGGGGGACGGGACACGCGACTAAAGGAATAAACCGGCGCAAAACGACATTACAAAAAACTTTACAAAAATTGTCCCGCAAAACATGGCCATTGGCACCGACGCGGGAGGGAAAAACAAACGCCGCACGCGATGTTGGCCAACGCCGATAAAAGGAAAGCCCCCACGGGCGAAAATTTGGGGGCTTTCTCAAAAAAGGGATGCTTTCTGTCTTTTCCAACAATGTTGAAAATGTTTAATTGTTGAAGATTTTCTTCCAGCCTTTGCCTTGCCGCATGATCAACTCGCGTGCTTCCATGCGCCTGAGGTAGGTTGAATATCCTTTTTCTGCCATCTTTTTCTCTGCAAGCACCTTTTGAATGTCCTCTTTCGAGAATTCATCGGGCAGGGCATCGAGCAGGCGGAACAGGGCGTTGCTTCTTGCCACTCGGCTGGCGGCTATGTCCTGTTTTCGCTGGATGGCATCGTTGGCGCGTGCGCTTTCGTTGATGGCATCGGCGAACATGATGTACTGGTTGAGGAAGCTTTCGTTTCCGTACCATTTTGCCATTTCGCTGCCGATGGCCGTCTCTTTGTTGCCTTCCAGCGCGTACATGACTTGCGCCGCACGGAAGATGACCACGGCAGCGCGTCGGCGCAAGAGGTCAATGGCATTGTCGCGGTGTTCTTCGTCGGGGCCGCTGGCTTCCCATTCCGCAATCTTCTCTTCGTTGAAGCGGTAGGCCTCGTTCTTGGCTTTTGGAAGGCCGAACGATATGATGTTCTCGGGTGCTGGGATGTCGATGGTGCAGCCCTGCTCGTAGAGGTTCTGCACGATTTCGGCAGCATGGCGGTCGTCCTTTGTCTCGCCGTCCCATCGCATTTCCACATTCTTGCCGAGGTCGCGGGCCATTTCGGTGAAGAAGAATCGCGTCATGAGGCCATTCTCCACGTTGGTGAAGAAGTTGCGGACGCTCACGTAGGTTCCTGCAAAGAGCAGGTTCATGTAGATGCGCACGTTTCCCGAATAAATCATGTAGTCCTGTCCCCAGCTGGCTCCGTCGAAAGCCTTTCGGTAGATGTCGCTCTTGTCAGCCCATGCGCCGTTCTTGTTGGCTCTCAGGGCTTCGTCGATTTCTTCTGAAATGACGCAAATGGGCTGGCCGAGGCTGGCTTTGGCTCTTTCCAGCAGCATGCCGTTCGAGCTGGTGGCCGAAAGGACGCGCATGCAGGGCGTGGGCTTGTCGGGCAGCTGCTTTGCGCCTTTCTTCTTCTCGCGTTCGCGGGCATATTCCTCCAACTGTTCGCGGCCTTTCTCATCGTCGGCGAGAATGGGCTTCAAGAGCCATTCCTGCATGTCGGCAATGAAGCCCTTGCCGCTTCCTGCATGGCCAGCCACCACCACCATGAAGACGGGTCGGTGCCTGCGGCCATCGAGGTATTTGCTCTCGAAGCGCCCCAGCAAAGTGCCGAGCATGGGCAGGGCGGCCACCAGAGCCGAGCGCCCGTTGCGCCCGTATCTTCTGAAGATATATCTCAGGAGGAAGGGCATCTTGCGTGGCAGCGGGTTGAGCCGCTGGAGGTATTCCTGCCGCTTGGCGGTCGTGGAGAGGTCGGGCTTTGTGATGCCGTCGATGGCCTGCCTCAGCTCGAAGGGCATGTTTGCCATTCGCGTGCTCGTGATGGCCGACGAGATGGTCTGCCTGATTTCTTCCTCGCCCAGCCCCCAATCGGGCACGACGCTCCGAATGTAGGCAGGATTGAAGTCGCAGATGTATCGGAGCTGCCTTGCCAGCCGATAGAGCGTCGTGTTTCTTGCGCCCTCGGGCACATGGCCGTCCTTGAAGCCGAATGCAGAAAGCAGGGCGTTGACGATGACGGCATAGGGGATGCCGTTGTAGTTGTCGGGGAATGACGCTCCGTCCCCTTTCGTGGGGAGAATGGAGGCGACGCCTTGCGCCGCCTCCTGCTTGTCGATTAATTTCTTCTTTTTCATTCTTGGAATAATGAGTTAATGTCCAGGTATGTCCAATCCTCCTTCGGTGTCATGAAGAAGATGCGCGCCCAGTCCTTGCACACGGCATCGTAGCTGGTGCCGAGCAGCCGCGCAAGGCGGGCTTGATTCTCCTCGATGCTCTTGCAGAATTCGTTGCAGCATGCGATGACGTGCACGCCCGTCCCGCTGGGCGAGATGTGGATGCCGAGGATGGCGAGGTCGTCGGCGGGGCTGCATCCCGTCTGGTCCTGCTCCACCTGCATGGCTGCCCATCGGTTGGCGCGCAGGTGGGCTTCCTGTTCAGCCCACCTCATGGCGCTTTGCACTCCCTCGAGTTTCAGGACGTCCTTGAAGCCCTCTTCGTGGTGGATATCCACGTCGAGGCAGAAGAGCCCCGTGGGGATGGCGTTCTGGTCGGAGCGCACCTTGCCGAAGAAGCGGCTCTGCCATGTGATGGCGGGCAGCGCGGTCTTATAGACCTCGGAATGGGGTTTGTGCTCTCTGACTTTCTCGCAGAGGAGCCGCACGTTTATGTCTTCGAGCAGCGTGGCGAAATATTCGCGGGTCAGCGGCTTGGGATGGTTGTCGCGAGCCGTGTTCACATAGTCGCAAGGGCTATAGGGCTTTGTCTGTTCCATCGTTTATCCTCCTTCTGATAAAGTTCATGCAATCTTCAAACGCCCATTCCGGCATCTGCGGACTTTCAGCCGGGACGATGCGGAGGGAGATTTTGTACTGTTTCTTCTCGGGATGCCACCAAACCGAGCACAAGCGGCCGCGCTTGAGGCACTTCGCCTTCGGGTCGCCATAAATGACGGTTGCATCTTCCTCGACGAACGAAGCGTTTTCCCAGTCGGGCGACATACGGAAGCGCCCGGCCACAGGCTTGCTCGTCGGCATGCTGTTGGTCTTCGATGTGACCGAAAGGTTCACGCCTTTTAGATGTACTTTCATGGCTCTATTGGTTTTCGGGTAAAACAATACGGAGGTCGTTGGCAAGAAAGCCGTTGTTGAAGCGCCTGGTTCGGCAGCGGATATGCAGATTTGCAATGTCGCCCTGCCTATAGCCGAGGCGGTCCCAAATGTCTTCGGATACGGCGGCGCACAAGTAGCCCTCGCCAGTCTCGCCTTCGAAGCCGAGCAGAATGCTGCGGGATGCCCAGGACTTGCCGGTGGTGGTGGAAGTACCTCTCGCCACAGGGCCGACGGTCAGGATTTTGATATTTTCTAAAAGCATAATGTTGAATTTTTTTGATGTTAAACCTTAGTTGATTGATGATTGTCGACTTTCATCGCTGCAAAGGTAAGAAGATAAGACGAGCGGCGAAAAAAAATGTTCCCTGCAAAATCACGACAGATGGAAAATGCAGGGAAAATGCAGGGAAGAATGTTCAACAATTCAACAACGGAAACATTGTTGAAAATACCACATAAGCCGCTGTGTATTATATAATTATCGAATTATGACTAATTTATATATAATAAAATAGCGAAACCTTTTCCGAAAAAAAACAATGTTTTTCTTGTTGATTTGTTGAAAGTTTCGTAATTTTGTGGCATGTTTGAGTGGTTCAGGCGAAAAAGGCGCATCGCAAGGCTGTGCAGGGAGCATGCCCGCCAGCACGGCTTCCTGAAAGAATATATGTTCGCGCGTGCAAGATTCTGCTCGCCCATCGAAGCACTCGAAGAATGGGATTTACTCACAAACGACATACTTATGAAAATAAAAGCCGAGTATAACTCGCTGATTG
>JAEEGK010022683.1_pt1 | contig 13162 bp, 7 predicted proteins | sample 8958771 | NCBI WGS metagenome assembly JAEEGK01 (sample SAMN16246547, study PRJNA631951) | gut metagenome | biome: gut microbiome; feature: rumen; material: SC-attached | host: Bos | place: Iran: Karaj | collected 2018-10 | reverse complement strand
ATTGACTAACACTGATAAATTTTCAAATACAAATAATAATCAAGTTTGTTTCAGACCTTTCGGATCATTATCAAATATAAATGATGATTTAAAATATTCAGAGAGTGATATATTTATTAATGTAGTAGCAATTAACAATTTATTCCAATTAAAGAACAATGTAAATATATCAAAAATATATCATAGAGTTTCTTCTTTAGAAAAATTAATAAAAATATTTATTCAAAATAATATAAACAACGAAGAAATTCCTTTATCTATTGCAGAAAATAGATATGATATAATGTGTTTTGTGATAAATAAAATAATAAATGATATTTCAAAAAACTCTTCAACAATACTTAATAATTATAATATTTATAATTCAAAATCTTTCTTAGATGAAAACACTGGGATATCTTATAATTTTATGAAATCTGAAAAAATATATTTATTATATGATGAAAAGAATGAAATTAGTTTTTATATTATTGTTAATAATTCATTAGCTATTTGCTTTATTCAATTTAATAATCCTGAAATAAAAAAATATCTATTTGAAAAAAATATATATATTCAATTAAATGAAATTTATAAAGAACTACTAGCAAATAAAATGATTGACTTGTTAGAAAATAAATTTATATGGATTCCATGCTTTAATGTGTATAGGCATTTGAAATGTTTAATAAATAATTCATTTTTTACTATTCATGAATATATTAGAATTAATAATAAAATTATTGATAATAATACAATAAGAAAAAAAGATGTGAATAAAGCATATGGATTATTATTTAGTAGTAGATTAAATTCATTTTTAATCGAACCTCAAGTAAATAATGATATTATATTAGATAATGATTTTATTATTGGAATAATTAACAATGCATCATTTTTTAATAAATTGATAAATGATAAAAATGAATCATCGTCCACAATTAAAGATAAAGAAAAAATTATTCCTTCCAATTATTCTATTAAAACTATAGATGACAAAGATAAATTAAAAGAAAGTGAATATAATAAAACTTCAAATTCTAAAATAAAAGAATCAAATAAAAAATTAAAGAACACAAATGATTCAGAATTTCCAAATATAGTTCTTTTAAATTATATAAAAAAAAATGATTTCATTAATAAATATAAAAAATGAAAAAAATAGTTCTACATTGAATTAATTATTTATTAAATAAAAATTAATTTATATTTTTTACAATAATACAACTTTATTTGTAAAATTAACATTAACAGAACTATAAAAAGGAAAAAAATAATTAATTAAACAAGATATTAATATTAAATAACAGGAAAAAGAAAATAATGTATTAAATTTAGATTTGTTTATAATGTCAGTTCCAATATTTTGATACAAGATATGTTAACCAAAAACCTAAAATACGATAAGTTTCTTTAGTTATTTTAATATCTCTAATTGTTAAAAAACTGCTGCTTTTTTCACCTACTTCAAAAGGGTTTATTTCACTCATTATTTCTAATATTAATTATTGTATAATAATAAAAAAATATCATTTTTTGTTGTTTGTAATATAAAAAAATAAAAATAAAATAAAATATCTAATAAAAAGTAAGATTATTTAAATGATTATTATTAAATCAATAAAAAATTAAATTTTTTGTATATAAAAGTTATGGAGATTATGTTTTATTAATTTATAGTTTAAATTTAATTATCATATTTTAAGAAAATTATTATATTTTACTATATAATCAAAAATCAATAAATTTATCATTTTAATTATAATTAAGTTTAGAAAATAATAAAAATTTTGTTTTCAAACAATTTTTTTATTTTTAAAAAAAAATTGATTATGTTATTATTTTCTTGATTGTAAATATATATAAATTAAAGAAATCTTTGATGAATTCTTTTGTCATTATTTTTTGTATTTATTTTAATCAAAAAAAACAATATAATATTTTATATAAAATTACTGTGTATCTAAAATTATATTTATTATTTTTAACAAAATAATGAATAGAAACTTCTATTTTATATTATATTTTCCTTTATAAATAATAATTGATAAATGAAACACATAAAATAATCTTTTTGGTATGCGTCCAGAAATCAGTCTTGGAGGTGGATTAATACTGGGACAGTCTTTTTCGATATTTTTTCTGCCGACCAAAACTTCTGTTGAGTCGGAGAGTTCGTATCCTATATGCTCAGGCTTTTCTTTCTTGCTCTTCCTCTGAGATGCTTTGGCTCTTCTCCTTCAAGTTCTCTCTTGTGGAATAGAGCAGCTGCAGTCTGTGAGCTTTCTCAATATTTACATAAAGATATGAGATGTCGTAAAAAGTAAAAAAATTAACAAATTATATTATATATATTTTAAGATAATTTTAAAAGAATTAAAAAAAATAAACAAATAAATCAAAAAGGCAAATAAATAAATATATCTATTAATCTTTTCGTTAATAATAAATTGAATTAATAAAGATTACTAAAATTTTTAGTTTTAAAATAATTAATATAAATTAGTTTATATTATATTCCTAATACTTTGTAATTAATTCATTATATTTAATTTTTTATTATAAGATAAATGAATTTAAATTATAAATTAAATCTTAGAATAAATAAAAAAATAAACCGAAAACTAAAAGAAGAATTAATCCAATAAAAATTAATTTCCATTTTTTATTTTCCCAAAGAGCTTTTAAACTTAATTCTTTAGTTTTACTTTTAAAAATTTCAGAAGAACTTCTGATTTCAGCAGATTTAGCTTCAATATTATTCATATCATCAACATTATGAATCATATTTTGAATATTATTTTGCATAATATTTTTAGTTTCTTTTAATTCATTTCCAATTGAATCTAATTTACTAATATTACTTTTTGGATTTTTATTAAATTCTTCAAAATTTTTTTTTAATTGTTCTTCTCCAATTTTATTTAATTTTTTACTTTTTTCATCTATCATAACATAAATTTTGGAAGTTTCTAATTCTTCAATAAATGATAAAATTATTCCTTCTTCTATATTTTTTTCTGATATTATTATATAAAGGATTGTTTTATTTTTTAGAATATTAAATATTTTATATTTTTCATCTTCTTCACTTAATAATTTATTTTCTGAATAATTTCCTGAATTTAAAATTGATTTTATTTTATCATTATATTTTTTTAAATCTTTTCCTTTTGGAAAATTTCCTAATATTTCTTTTTTTTCTATATCACAAATATATACTATTTTTATTGGTTCCATTTTTTAATTTTTTTAATTTTAAAATTTTATATTTAAAAGTCTTTTTTTGATTATAAAAAAAAATTATTCTTTTATTAAATAATATAATAAGACAAATATAAAATTAATTTTCATAATTTTCTTCTTATTTTAATATATTCCTAAATCATTTAAAGCTTCTGATAGAATTTTTAAATTTTTAAATTTATAAAATTCAATTATATCTTTTCTCCTATCCTTATATATTATTATTTTTTCTTCTTCTTCATTTTCTTCTTCTTCTTCACTTTCAATAAAATTTTTTTTTTTTGTTTGAAAATTTTCTTTTTTTTGAAAATTTTTTTTTTTTTTATAATTATCTTCATTTTCTTCATCATCATCATCTTCTTTTTCATCATCTTTTTCTTCATCAATATTAATATTTTTATTCAAATATAATTTATTTCCTCTAATATTATTATTTTCTTCATTTTCTTCATTTTCTTCATTATCTTCATTTTCTTTTTTTTCTTCTTTTTCTTTTTTTTTATTCTTTTTTTCTTCTTTTTCTTCATTTTCTTCTTCTTCTTCTTCTTCTTCTTTATTCTGTTTTCCTTTTTTTTCTACTTTTTTTTTTTCTTTTTTTCTTCTTCTTCTTCATTTTCATCACTTTCATTTTCCCTTTCAATTTTTATATTTTCTTTTTTATTATTAATTTCATCTGAATTATTCTTATCAAAAATAAATTTATCATTTAAATTATCAATAACATCAATATCATTATCATCTTCAATAAATCCATTTTCTAATTCCATTTTTTTTTCATTATCATTTTTAGGTGAATCATCAATTAATCCTTTAGTTTGAATCTCATCATCATCACCATAAACATTAATATCATTATTTTTAATATCTTCTTCATTAATTAATTCTTGAGAAATAGATAATTTATTTTCAGGTTTTTCCTTTTCAATAATTTCATTTAATAATTTTTGATAATTTTCTCCATTTTTATATTTATTATAAATATTAATTGATTCATTTATCATTTCATCAATTGATTTAGAACTTGAAATTATATTATTTGATTCTTCAGTATTAAAATTTGGAAAACCATTAAATTCAACATACAATAATTTTTGAGTGAATAAAGTATTAATTCTTTTAACTAATATTTCATTAAATGCTAAAAAATCTTTTTCTTCATTTATTATATTTTTAACATATTCATTATTTGAGTTTATAATATCATTTATTAATTTTATTTCTGCTGCAAAAAAACAAGAATCTGATTTATTTTTTGATTCATATTCAAATTTCATATTATTTAAAGTATGTTCTAGTAATTTTGGTATAAAATTTTTTGAACGATCATTTAAATTATCATTTAATAAAATTCCATTAACTAAATTTTCTGGTGAATGCTTATTTAATATTATTGCAAATATTTGAAGATAAAATGATTGATAAATATTATTAAATTCATATCTAAAGAAAAAATCATTTAAAAGAGAAAATATTTTATTTTGATTTATTAAATTAATAATATCATTTATTTCATTTGATAATAGATTTTTTGAATTTGTATTTACTAAAATATCAATAATACTTCTTAAATATTCTACTAAAATTAATTTTTTTAATCCTAATTTTTTTTGATTTTTTTCATATGTTGTAAATAATTCATCATTATCAATTTGATGTAAATCTTCTAAAAATATTAAATTACTATCTTTTATTGATTTAAATAAAGGAGTTAAAATATTTTTTAAAGTTTCTTCATTATAATTAGCTTCATTATTATCATATGACATGAATAAATCATTTTCTGTATTTAAATTTGGAGTTACTAATTTATCAAATAACGATAAAATTTGTTCATTTATTTTAATCATTAAATTTATTAATGTTCTTAAATTTCTATCATTATTTAAATTATTACAAAGAATTTGAAAAAGTAAATCAATTACATTTTGATTTAACATTAAAATATTAAAAAAATTTTTCTTAGAAATACAATTAATTATTGTGTCACAAATAGCATAACATTTTTCTTCATCATTAGTTTCTTTTAATGTATTAAATATTTTTTCTACTAATATTTTTCTTTTTTCATTTAAATTTGTAACTTCATCTTCATTATAAACTAATAAATTTTTAATACATTCTCCAATAGCTTTTCTATTTAAATGTTTACAAAAACCATCAAAAGTAATATCATTATATTTAATAAAAATACAATTTAATAATTCAGTACTTTTATTAATAAGAAGATGTTGAATAATTTTATAAAAATAACCAACAAGAACATAATTATCATTTGTAGATTCAGATTTTAAAAAATTTAATAAATAAATTAATATTTTTTCTTTTTGTTCATCATTTTTTATATTTTGATTTTTCATAATATTATTATCTTCTTTTATATTTACAACATCATCTTCATCATCATTAATATTATCATTATTATTATCATTAATATTATCATTAATATTATCATTATTATTATCATTATTATTAATATCTTTTTCAAAATTATTATCTTCATTATTTTCATTTTCAATACCAAAATATTTATTAATTATTTTCATATTATTTGAAGTTAATATTTCAGATGCATTAAAAGGAAATTTATGACCAGATTTTTGATCATCTTCTTTTGGCATTTTTGTTACATAATCAATTAATTTTTTCATTATTTCTTCTGTTATAAATGGAAAAAACTCTGATGAAGAATTTGTTTTTAAATCTTGTACTATATCATTATTATCTAAAACATCTTCTAATGTTAATTCATTGTTTTTCATTTTTTCTACATATTCTGTTAAGTTTTCAAATGTTAATTTATAGGAGTTTCCCCACATTTTATTTTTTATTATATTTTTAAACTTTATTTGATAATAAAAAATTATTTTTTTTATTAATATTATATGAATGGTGTATCTAAAAAATATAATTTTTTTTAATTTATTTATAATAAAGAATACAATAATTTTTAAAAATTATAATTAATTCTTTTTGTTTTTAATTATAGAAATTTGTCCAATTTGATTTTATATTCAAAAATTTTATTTAAATTTTATAATAATAGAATTGAAAATAAAACTTTTTTATTTATTTATAAAATAAAATTTTAAATCTTTTCCTTTAATAAAAGATATTTACATTTACATTTCTAAAATACATATTTTACTATATAATAAAATCATATTTATTTAATTTCCTTCTCCTTTTTTTATCATCTTTTTGACTATTTAAATCATTTTCTAAATTTTCATTATTTAATTCATTATTATTACCATTATTATTATTATTATTTTCTACTTTTTTTTCACTAAGATTATAATTAATACTTAATCTTTGTCCACTTTTTTTATTAGAATTATCATTATATAAATTATTATTTTTATTATTCTTATCTTCTAAAATATAATTTTGTGCTCTATTATAATTAATTTTCTTTTTTTCAACTGGAGTTTTTTCTTCTTCATCTTTATTATCATCATAAGATTCATTTAATTCTAATAATTTTGATGATAAATCTGTAATTGTTGGTTTTTCTTTTTCTTTTTTTTTATTTACTTTACTATCTTTCGATTCATTTAAAATTTTATTATCTGAATTTATTCTTTCTTTTCTTTCTGAATTATTTCTTGATGAATTAACATGAAAAGTTATTTTTCTTGAAACAAAATTACTTGTACTATCACTTTTTAAATTACTTATTTTTTTTACTGGAATAAATACTTTTTTTTCAAATATTGTATTTTCTTTTTCTTTTTCTCTTTCATTACTTTCATTTTTATTATTTTTTAAGTTTTCTATATCATTTTTTAATATATTATTATAATTTTTTAATTTCTCTATTTCATTTTTTAATATTTCAATATCATTTTTTAATAATATATTTTCTTTATTTTTCATTTCATTATCATTTTCACTTTTTTTTTCATTACTTTTTTTATCAAGTGAAAAAGAATATTTTGTTTTATTCAAATTTTTTATACTCACTTTTTTATTTATTTGTTCTAATAACATTAATTTATCTTTTTCATCAGAAAAAAGACTTTTTTTCTTTGTAAATTTTTTCTTTTGAAGACTTTCAAGTAAACTAATTCTATTTTTTCCATCTTCATTATTATTTTTCGTATTTTTATTATTTTTCAAAGTTAAATTTTTTGTTCTATCTTCACTCAAATCTAAATTAATATTTTGTTTATCTTCTTTTTCATTGTTTTTATCTTCATTTATTTTATCCATTTCATTATTTTTATGCTTAATATTTTTTTTCTTTTGTAAATTTGGTAAAGAATCATTATCAGTTTTACTTAATTGTATTTTTAATCTTGTTGTTAATTTTCTTATTTTATTTCTTGATTTATTTTCAAGTTGAGGAAAATGTTCTTTATTATCTTTATCTTTAAACATTATATTTGATTTATTTTTATTTGGTGAAAATGAATTATTATTTTCTTGTTTATTATCATTTAAATCTATTGTTTGTGAAATTCTTCTTTTAAATAAATTTATATTATTTTGATATTTTTGAAATAAATTACTTTCATTTTGAATAAAATTATTTTTTTTTACATTTTTATTTTCTATATAAGGTAATTCTTTTGTACTTGTAAATTCATCTTTTAAATTTAAATTTATAGTTTTTTTACCATTAAAACTTGAAATTGTTCTTAAAATACTTAATTTATAATTAAATAATATATCATATATTAAATCTAATTGTGTTATTGTTTTTTCAAAATTATTTAGTTCTTTTATATTATCACAACATTTTTTTATTTGTTGTAATTTTCTAATAAAATCATTTAAATATTCCATTATTTTTATTTGATATTTATTTTGAGTTTCAATTATTTTAAAATCTTTAATACAATTTTCAATATTTTTACTTAATATATTTAATTCATTTTCACTTATATTTTCTGGATTTTCATTAAACTTTTCAATACATTTATTATATTCATTTATATTAAAATAACTTTCAATTTTATTATTTATAACATTTATATCAATTTCCAAATCATTTATTGATTTTTTAATAATATCTATTTTTTCTTGATATTTAGTTTTAAATTCTTTTATATTTGAATTCAGTTTTAAATAATTTGAATTAAAATTATCAAATTTTATTTTTATTGTGTTTAAATTTGGATTTTTTAAACTAATTCTATTTATATTTTTTGAATTATTATTTTTTGAGTTAGAAATTAACTTTACATAAATAGAAATTTTATAATCATCATTATCAATAAGTTCTTGTAATTCAGTATTATCATCAAATTTATTTAAATTTTCATTGTTATAAAATAATTCAAAAGTTTTTGGTTTTAAAGAAAATATTTTAATACATAAATCTTTAATATATCCTATATCAATATCAATTGGAGTATCAAATCCCCGATTTATATCATTATATATTAAATTAAGTTCCATTTTTTTTTCTTAATTTATATTTCATTTGAAATAAAAATTTATTTTAAAATAAAAATATTTTTACTTCATAAATTAAAAAAATAATTATAACTTATTATTTGAATTTTTTAAAATTTAAAATGTCAATTTTAAATGACCGAATTACCACTTTCTTTGAATCATCACAACAATTTTATAATAAATATATTTTAAATTTTAAAAGTAATATGTCAATTTCGAAATTTAATAAATTCAGATTATATTTTATAAATCTTATTCAAGATGTAAAAAATTATTTTTTAAACTTTTTATAGAAACTAACAGAGTTTTTTCCTCATAGTTATCAAATTGAAAAATTAATCAATTTAATGCAAATTTCTTTTAATTTTTGGAACAACAATTCAGTAACTGAAAAAATAAAAAATTCAATTTTTATCTTTTTTTTTTGTGCATCATGCTTTATTATTTTAAAAGTAAAATTTTAAATTTAAACTACATTTTTTAGATTGAAAATTCAGAAAAAGTAAAAAAATTAAAAAATTGGTGTTGTGAAGAAAATCTTGATATGAGATATATTTTTTGGGCAGAAAAAATAATATTAAAAAAATCTAATTGGAATATTAATTTATTTAATTCTTTAGAAATAATACAATTAATAATAAAACAAATATTTGTAAAACATAATATTTATTTTTCAAATAATTTAATGAATAAATATATTGAAATGATAAATACCTTCATCATCTTTTCTCTTAGTGAATATACAATATATAATAAATATAATCATGTAATAATTTCTTTAGTTTGTTCTATTATTGGAATTTTATATTTAAATGATGATAATAATATAATTAAAGAAAATGATTTAATTAATTATCAAAAAATAATAAAAGAAGAAATTTTAAAGTTAAATATAATTAAAAATAAAATAATAATTGAACAATGTGAAAAAGATATTTTATTTCAATTAGAAAATAATTTAGAAGAAGAAAATGATGATGAAGAAATATATAATTTGGCTTTAACTAGATCAAGTTCATGTAATTCATTAATTGAATCATTTTTTAATTATGATAAAGATAACTTTAAAAGTTATGAAAATAAAAATGTAAATTTACATAATTTTGATAATTCATTATTTAATAGTAATGATGAAAATAAATCTTTTTTCTTAGAAAAAAAAAGACATTCATCATATTTTGTAGTTTATAATGATATTAAAAAATAATCAATTATCATTATTTATACTAATAATTTCTAATTTGAAAATTAATAGTTTTTATAAAATAAAATATTAATCATATTTATTGTAAATAAAAAACGATTTGTAAATTAAAGTACAAAATTATTTTTTGTTTTTTATTTATTAACAAATTTATTTTAGTAATTATAAATTTATAATTTTATGCATTAATATTTTATATGTATATTTATATTTAAACATCATAATTAATTATGAATAATAAATGATTTTGAAATTACAAACTTTTATGAGTGTATTATTTTCTTAATTTATAATATTAGAATAAATTTATCATATAATAATATTTATTTAAATTAATCTAAATTTTATATTTATTTTATTTTAATATCAAATATTTTTAAAATAAAAAAATGTCATTTAATGGTTCATTTGGTGAAGGAATGATAGAAAATTCAAATGTAATTTTAACAGAAGAAGAAATGAATAATAATAATAATAAAAATATTCAAATGGAAATGCCACAAGATATAAATAATTTAAGTTTTGAAGCATTAAATAAAATAGATGATAATAATAATAATATAAGTAATGAAGTAATTAATGAAAATAATGAAATATTTAATTCAATTCCTATGGAAATTGAAACAGAAGAAAATGATAGAAATAATTATTATCAAAATGAATATTTAATTGAAAATATAAATTATCATTTAAATAAAATGATAAAAACAATTAATAAGAAATTTCAATTAAAAAAATTATTTGCTTTTTTAAAAATAAAAAAAATAAGTGATATTAATCATTATAATATTATTGAAGCTGAATTACTTTATATTAAAATTTCAAATACTTTAAAATTTCTTTTGAGAGTTTATAAAAGAAAAAAAAAAGATATTTTAAAAAAATATTTTTTTAAATGGAATTATTTTCATATTTTAAATAAACAAAATGAAGAAATAAAAAAAAAAATAGAATCAAAAATTCAAAAAGAAAATGAAGAAAAAATAAATTCATTAAATAAATTATTAAATGATTTAGAAAAGAATTCAAATAATTTAAAAAAAAATTATTCAACAATAGAAAGTTCAAATAATGATTTAAAAAATAAAATAAAACAATTTGAAGAAAAAGAAAATAATTTAAAATTAAAAATTAAACAATTACAAAAACAAAATAATAAATATAAAGAAAAAATATCAACAAGAACTCCTTCAATTTCTTCTTCAAGTGAAAATAAAACTTTAGAAAGTAGAAAAAAATTATTAGAAAGTCAAATTAATAAATTACAAGATCAAAAAAGAGAAAAAGAAAATACAATTCAAAATTTTATTTCTGAAATGGAAAAATATCTTTTAAAATATGAACAACAACGTAATTTTATTTTATTTAATTTATTATTTTTTTAGTTGAAAAATTCCAAAAAGAAGAAGAACATTCAAGTCCAAAAAATAATAATTCAAATTTAATTTGTTATACTACTGGAAGTGTAAATAATAAAGATAAAGCACATTCACTTTCAAATAATAAAAATAATCAAAAATAAAGATAATTAAATATTTGTTTTAAATAATATCTAATTTATTTTTTTTATTTTTCACAATAATAATTTTAATTCTCATTCATAAATTATTTTAAAAAAAATACACTAAAAAAAATAAATAAATATTCATTTAAAAACAAAAAAATACTCTTCTAATTAAAGAATATTAAATAATAATAATAATAAAAGTAATAATATAATTTCTTAATTATAACAATCATCTAATAAGGACTATTATATGATTCATACATTTTCTTAATTAAAATTCTATAAGGTCTAATCTCATCACTATTTTTATTACCTTTAATTTTATTAATACTATCTCCTCCAACAACCCAATATTCAGCTCCATCTTTCATAATAAATCTAACTCTATAAGGATTAACTCTACACATAAAAATAAAATAATAATATTGTCCATTTATTTTAACCCCTTCTCTCACAGAACTATAAGTTTCAGCCTCATCAATATCAGGAGTTATATAAATACCCTTTCCACATTTAGGAAAAAGTTTATTAGATAAAGGATTAATATTATCACAATTATCAAATTCTTGTCTGTCACCAAATTTAAATCCCTCTTCAATAATTTTTGAAGGAACAGTATTATATCCAGTACCATGATAAGCAATATACCATTCACCTTCTTTATTATTACAACCTAACCAAGTATCATCTCCATTATCATATTTACCAAAAACATTTAAACCAAAACCTGTATAACCATATGGTGGAAAATAATCTTTTAAATAATTAGGTGGACCTCTTTTTTTATTTTTTCCATATTCATAACCATATCTATTTCCCTTTTTATCAAATATTTCTTCTTTTAAGAAACATTCTTTTAATAATGGTTTGAATGTTATATCAAATATTTCTTTATCTTTTTTTAAACATTTATATAAGTCAATTTCTCTTTCTTCATTTATTATTAAGTCTACTGAAAATGGATCATAATGAATATTTGTTAATAATATTTTATCTTCATTTATTTTTAATGCTATTGAATATTCTTTTTTCTTTTTTTCTATAAAATTTAATTGTTCATTTTCATTTTTTAATATTTTTGAATTTGTTTTTTTATCATAATCAAATGATAAAGTTATTACTTTTTTAAATTCTTTTCCTGTTGATATTAATTGAATCATTGATATTGAAAATATATCATTATTATTTTTATTTCTTAGAGTTTTTGATTGTTCTGCTTCTTTTATAGGAATAAATTTTCCTGAATTATGTTTTGTTTCATGAATAATTGTATTTTTTATATCTGTTCCTAGAATTGTTATTAATTTTGTAAATTCATTTTTTGTTAATTTTGAATTTATGCATTTTTGACATGAATTTATTATATTATTTGTTATTTTATTATAATTTGTTTTATCATTAATTCGAGCTTGAATTAATTCTTTTTCTGAGATATTTGAATTTGTTAATGAATTTATATTTGATTTTTTAATATTATAATCACTATTTTGAATATAATTTACATTCATATTAAAATCATATAATATATTATCCTTTGTTATTGTTATTTTATCAGTTGGTTTTTCTTCCTTTGTTATTGTTATTTTTTCAGTTGGTATATTATCCTTTATTATTGTTATTTTTTCTGTAGGTTTATTTTTCTTTTTTATTGTTATTTTGTTTGCTGTTTTTTTTTTATTTTTTTTTAAATATTCTTTAAGCATTTTATCAAATGTATTATCACTTCTAATAAATTCAGTTTCATATTTTATTTGATTATATTTTTTTTCTAATTCTTTTATTTTTTTTTTTAAATAAATAATCTTCTTCTCTCTATCAGTTTT
>JAEEGK010022681.1_pt1 | contig 13163 bp, 1 predicted proteins | sample 8958771 | NCBI WGS metagenome assembly JAEEGK01 (sample SAMN16246547, study PRJNA631951) | gut metagenome | biome: gut microbiome; feature: rumen; material: SC-attached | host: Bos | place: Iran: Karaj | collected 2018-10 | reverse complement strand
CATTAAGAGTAATTTAAAAAGTATTTTCTTTTTAATAAGTAATAGTTTTCATCTGGTATAATATTATTAAAATCATTGGATATTTCAAAATTATTTTATTTCTTTAAATAAAAAACTAAATGCAATAAATTTAATAATAATAGATTAAATTATATTTCATTGAAACAAATTAAACTAATTGAAGAAATACAATTATTAGAAAAATCAAAATAAACTTATTTATAAAAATCCTTTTCAATGAAACTCTTAGAAGAATCAAATATAAGATAAAAAAAAAATATGTTGGAATTGATTATTTAATAAATATGATGAAAACTATTACTTCTTAAAAAGAAAATACTTTTTAAATTACTCTTAATGCAACTTTTATATAAAAAATAAAAACTACTTTTTTAATATTAATATGAAAATAATAAAGATAATGATTTAAAAAAGAATTATATTAATCTAAAAATTTATGAGAATTCATAAAATCCTAAAGAAATTAAAGAGTAGGCAAAATAAATAAAGATAAGAGAATATATATTTAATTATATAAATCATTATTTAGAATTCAAAATATTTTATTTGGTAAATGATTTTTAATTTTTAATTATTTACTTATATATAATTAATTTTAAATATCGTTTATTTTTTTTTTGAAATAAAACAATTACAACAAAAATACTTTTTATAAATTTAAATATTTGGCAAATTAATTTTGGATAAAATGATGACAATAAAATTTTTATTTTTAATCCAAATTATTTTTAAGTTATTTAACACACAAAATAAATGGGAACATTTCCCAGAAGATTATAGTTCATTGGATTATTTAACTCAAAATAATAATAATGAAATTTATTTAGTATCATATTATCCATATAATTCAGCAAGAAGTACTACAATAGAATATGATTATAGAAATGGAATTATTTTATATCCTTTATATATTGAGGAATTTTTTAAATATGATAGATGTGGTACAGTTTATAATAATAATATTAATTATTTTTTCCAAGCTCCTTCAAGTGAAGATGACAATGAGTGGTCTACATCCTCTATGAACCAAAAAATTTTTCCCCCAAGAGATAATTTAAACAAATTTTTTTTTTATACAGATAATAAAATAAATTTTGTTCATATTGATCCTAAGGAATTGACTTCAACTTCTTATACTTCTTTGAATATTAGAAAATTTGGAGATTTATCTAATAACGAAAATATAATATTTAATTATTATATATGGATTAGTCTATACAATACAAATATAAATAATTTAAAAATTGGATGTATAAGTCATACTATTTGTGATATATCAAGTAATCATATAAATTATAATATGAATTTTGAAATAAATAATATGTATCAAATATTCTTCCAATATCAAAAAGGTAAATTTAGTTTTGAAAGTCAAAGTTTTTATTGTGACCCAAAAGATGGTAAATATGAATTAATAATATATAATACTCATATAAGGATTCATCAAATAAAAATAACATATGAAATATTAAATGATATATCATGTTCAAGTGATGATTCTTGTCCTCCAGGAACAAGATGTAATAACAATATATGTGAAAAATGTGATGGAAGATATTCAATTTGTAAAGATATTTCAATAAATAATGGAGAATATGTATATTCTTCTTCTTCATCAATTTTAGAATGCAGTAGATTTACAAGTCAATGGAAAAATCCTTCTATAAGTTCTTCATCAAATAATTGTAAAGCTGATTATTTTAATATTAATAAATTAAATTTAATTTCTTTTGAAATTGAACCAATTAAAACTGGAGCTGCTGCTGTTTCTTTTTGGTTTTATTCTATCAAACCTGAATATTCTTCTGAAGGTATAATCCATATTGTTTTAAGTGATTTTATGATTTGTACCATTATTGTCGATTCTGGTATATATAATATTTATGTTACAGGATATGAATTATATCACGAAGCTTATGGTCATAATATTAAAGACACTAAAACTAAAACTGAATTTCTTAATGCTATTCAATTTTTTCCTTATAAACATTGGTATGCTAAAGGAAATTTAGATAAACTTGATAGATGGATTTATATTAGATTTTCCTTTAATTATCATAAAAAAGAGGATGACCGTACTAAAATAACTTTAATACTTCAATATTATAAATATGTAAGAAGTGGAAGCTCTAATGGTAATGAATTTGAAAAACAATATGATAAACAAATTCCTAATGAATATATTTATGGAACTGAAAATAGTCCAACACATGAAATTCATTTTAAAAAATTTTATAGAACAAATGATAAAATATTTTTAAAAATAATAAATTATGGTATGGACAAACAATTATATTTAAAAAATTTATATGTTTTTGCTACTGACTTTGCTGATTCAAAAAAAACTAATTTATATACTTTAACAAAAGGGTTTCAATATTATTCATTTGAGAAAATTTTTGATGAAAATAATAATCATTTTCCTGAATTATTCTTTTCTTGTCCTTTAGATAGTATATCTTTTAGTATTTTAGATGATAACTATAGATATACAATTCCTTATTATATTTATAAAAATAATGGAGATAGAAGTATAAAATCAACAATTGTCACACTGACTGAAAATATTGATAATTCTTTATATTCTTATTATTCTAAATTATATCGATTAAATTTAATCACTTTAAAAAACCGTTATTATAACACTAATGATATAAATAATTATGAATATATAGTTAACCCAACTTTCAATTATTTCTATTTTTATGAAACTAAAATTTATGCAGCTACTAGTGGATTTGTTCGTTTAAATGATATGATACGTGTAAATCAATGTGGCACATCATATTCTATTGGAGATGGTCTTTATACACAAACTAATGGATATTGTACTTATACATGTGATTTAAATTGTGAAACTCAAAAATGTCCCACCGACTATTTTTTATTATATAATATATGTATAGAAAATGAAAATAAATATGTTTCTTCGATAGAAAGAGGAGCTTTATATTATAGTTATTTTTATAATTTACCTCCAATTAAAATAAATTTAGATCAAGAATATAATGAATATTATTTAAAATTTAATTTTAGATATGAAACAAATATATTTCTTAGACCTGGAATTGCCCATAAAGGAATGAAAATTTATATTTTATATACCAATTCTTTTAAAATATGGCATGATTATCATTTTACTTATCTCAGTATCGAAGACAAAGACGGAAATAACTGGAAAAATTTAAGACCATATTTTAACATCGATAATAAAAATACTTTTACAATAAAAGTTTATAAAAAAACTGGAGATAGCAATTATTATGGAAACATATATTTGAATAATAATTTAAATCATTTTGTTGATTTTAATGCTGGTAATTTGAAAGAATTATATTTTTGTCATAATGACTCTGATTGTAATTTTTTGACAGATCCTAAAAATATTTATTGGACATCTGGTTTTTATGATCATATAAAAATTTATAGAAAAAGCAATAATTTAGTTAATGATGATGTAATTTATAATTCTCGTATATATGATGACGAATTTTTATATATTTCAATATCTAAATCATCTCCATTATATGATCAATTATTTATGGATACAACTGAGATTCCTTTGTCATTTGGATATATAAATGATAATAAAATTCAATATTTTAAAAATTATAAAAGCACAAAAGTCAATGATATTTTATCTACTTCATATACAAATTCAATCCAAGCATATAATTATGCAGATAAACAAGAAATTTCTATAAGAAGAGGAGTTTCATCAACTAATTTATACACTGGAAGCGATGGAAATGATAAATCTTGTTCAAAAGGGAAAACTTGTTATGGTTCTGGTAATTCTTTTTCTGATGAATGTTCAATTTGTGATGAATCAAATAATTATTTTTTTAGATTTTCCAATTGTAAAGAATTACCAACCTCTTCTAATAATTATTATGTTTTAACATTTCCTTTTTTGTGTGATAATGGTTTTTATTATAATAATGTAACAATAAATTTAAGTCCAATTAAAGATGATAGATTTACATTTTTTTTTTATTTAAAATTATTAGGGTTCCCTACCAAATCTGGTGATAATAATGATAAAAGAATAATAATAGGATTAGGTGATGTGTTTATTTTTTATCTTATTTCAGAAAAGGCATTGTATTTTTATGCTTATGAAAGATCAAATACAAATGATTTAATTTGTAAAGTAGAATATCCTAATTCATATTTTGGAAAATATATCCCTATTTCAATAACACATTATAAATATTTAAAATCTTTGAATACAAACACCGAAGAAGGAAATTATAAAAGATCCTTTTTTTCTGTTCAAGTAAATAATAAAGATTATGCCACTAATTCAGGAAACAGAAACTATATAAATGTTGGTTCTTCTAACATACGATTATGTCCAAATGAATTTTACGGAACAATGGCAAATTTAAAATATTATAGTCAATCAATTATAGGTGTTTATGCATTTGAAACTAATAACCAATATTCTGACACAGTATATAGACCTATGGGAGCAATAACTCCAACTTTTACCATTATAGATGGAACAAAATTGGCATGCCTTTCTGGATACTCATTTATTTGTATAAAAGACTACGATGTTCAATTTAATAAAGATTATTATCTTTCAAAGAAAGGTTTTCCAAATAAAATGCAAGTTTACACAACAAAGAATGATGATTACTCTCATGAAGATTGTCATAATAATTGCGGTTCTTTTTGTTATGAAAAAAATAATGCTGATTCATGTGCCTGTACTAACGAGGGGCTTTATGATTATTTGGAATTCTCATCAAATAAAGTAAAATGTAGAAAATTACAAAATTTTGATTTAATGAGATATAAGGAAGTTATTTTTAATAATTTACCAACTTCATCAAATGGAGGATGGGGAATGTGGTTTTTTGTTCAATTTAATAGTTATTTTAGGAATGTAAGACCAGGAAATACAAGAGTTCAAATACATTATTGTAATGGTGTAATGTGGTTTAGACCTAGAGAAGTTGAGTGTTTTAATAAGAGATATATTTTAAGTTATTTAGATCAATGGATATATTTTAAATTTAATAAGAAAACAGGAAAAATGTATTTGAAGGGATATCAAGAGGATATTTCAAATGAATTTACATTAACTTCTAATTTGAAAATAAATAAATATAATTATGATGTTTCAGCTGGAGTTTTTTTTATTAGACAACTTCAAATTTGGACAGATACTGATTATATGATATCAGGGAATGTTGAAATAATTGATACAACACAAAGAACTGGGTTTGGTACAGTTATTGATTTTATTATTAATAATAATTATAAGATTACATCAGGATATTTATCTTCTATTTCTTATATCGAAACAGATAATGGTTTTTTTGGATATTATCCTGAAGGTATAATCACTATTTCTCAACCTAACTTATATAATGAATATGATAATATTGGTTATGATTCTTATTTATTAAATAAAATAAATGATATTACAATAACTAAAATTCCTCCAAGTGTTACAAACAGTTACTCAATGGAAATGTGGGTAAGAATTAAAAATCCTCATAATTTATTAAATGGAATAAATGCTATTTGGGAAAAACATGTTGCAATTAGCATTGTAAAAAATATAGTTTCTGATAAATTATCTTTTATATGCTTTCCTCAAGATTATCTTAATTCTCCTTTAGGAAAAAAAGGAAGAGAAATTTTTAATTTAATTGCTTCTTCATTTAATTCAGATAAATTTGAGATAGATTTAACTGAAAGTAATAATAAATGGATTTATATGAGATGTTCTTTTAATTGGATTAATGAACTTTATTATTTAAAATCCTTTAATCAAAAGCTTAATCAAATATATTTTAGTGAAGAAAAAGAAGTAAAGAAAGAAAATACTTATGAAAACCAAAAAGTAGATTATCCTTATAAATATTTTTACTGTGATAGTGATTATTCTAAATTAACAATTCAAAATGCTCAATTGGATAGTGATACTCAAATAAATATAAATAATATTTATTTATATAATGAATATTTATTACCAAGACTAAATACATTAAAAGTAAGATTTAATTCCAATTCTGCAATTTCACCTCTAGTGTTTGGAATTGAATTCATCAAAAATTCAATTTACCCAAATCAATTTTACACTTTTAAACAAGGGACTAATGAGTATATTATATTTACTTCCTCTACAACTTCAAACTCTATTACAGGGGCTTTTCGTGGTTGTGATGTTAATAATTATTATTATGACTCTAATAATATAAAATGTATAGAATTAACTAGTGATAATCGTAATGATATGATTAATAGAAATGCCAAATATTATGATAATACAAATATTTTTGAGTGCAAAGAAGGATATTATCTCTATAATAATAATTGTTATCAAAATTGTCCAAATGGGAAAAATAGATCACCTGGAACATCTCAAAATAAAGGTTACTGTTCATATAATATAGATACATATCACCAAACAATAAATACACCATTAGATTATAAGACAAATTTATTATGTTTAGATGATTATACAAATGTAGGATATAAATGTTTTCCTACTGATAGCCAAGAAAACTCGGTTTTTTATTTTAATCATTGTTACAATTTTTTACCAGCTTATCAAAAATTTACAGATATTATAATGGCTCAAACTCAAAATGCATATGTTGTAGAAATTTGGTTTAAATTAGATAAGGTAAATGAATTTTGTGGTAATAACTTAAATAGATATGTTTTATGGATATATCCACATTCATTATATCAAAAATCAGGAAGTGATAAAGTTTATTATAAAGATTTATTTTTATCAAATATTTCCACTTCATATTCACCAGTAGAATTACCAAATATTCATTTATATGAATGGAATATAGTAATGTTTGAATATAGAAAATCTGAAAGAAAAGTAAATGTTTGGGTAAATTATAAAACCATTCAACCTGATCATTCCTTTAATATAGATAATATTTATGTTGTAAATGATACTTATAATGTAAGGGCTTTTGCTTTTTGTACTGGAAATCATGTATGTGCTCCCTTTTATAAATTTGAAGATATTAATTGGAGTGCTGCCTATTATTCTAAAATTCGGGTTTTTAATATTTCTTCTTCTTCAGTCAATATGATTTTGGAAAATGGATTAAATAAAGTTAAATATCAACCAAAAAATGTTCTAAAATATTATAATTTTAACACCGTTGACAATGGATTTAATATTATTTATGATGAAAATTTCCCTAATTTAATAAATTATGCATTTAATATAAATGATAATTTACCAAGTAATACTCTATATAGAGTAGATGATATAATATTATTATATTCTTCAACAACAAATTATGATTGGGGTGCTCAAAATCAAGGAAAATATATCATAAATCAAGAACCAATAACAGGCAAAATTATAAGTGGCCATTGTTCTATTCATTGTAAAAGATGTTATTCTAGTTCTTCAAATGATTGTTATGAATGTTATGAAGGTTATGTTTTATATTATAGCGAATGTAGAGAAAGAACTGGTTATTATTTTCAAATACCTAATATTGCGAATAATATTGTTCCAAATATTAAAAAAAATAGTTTTCAAATTACTGAATATAATCCAATTACTATAACAGTATGGATTAAATTTTTTGGAATTAAATATTCCAATTTAGCCACTGATATAAATACAAATTGTGTATTGATTATCCAAATATCAAAACAAAATAAAGTATATTTATGCTATAATACAGAATATAATCATATATTAATATATTATAATGATGATACAATCTTATTTGATGATACATCATTCCCTTTAGAATCAGGAAAATGGGTTCTATTATCATTTTCAAATTACAATAGTAATTTTAAAGACAAAGATACAACAGGTTATTATCCTTTAATGTTTTCTTTCTCTTTAAATTCTTATACAATTCCAAGAGCATCTACCTATAATTTACCTGATCCTGGAATATATATTGATACTATTATTTTTGGAACAGGAATTTCAGCATCTATTTCTGATATTAGAATTTATAATTCTTTTATTTTAAATCCTTATGGAATTATTACTAATGATGAAAGTTATGAAAAATTACTTGTATATAATATTAAATTATATGATAATGAATTAATTGGATGTGTTCCCACTTTTGATTTATTTGATGTTAATAATAATGAATTAAGTAGAGATATTACTTGTGTTTCTGATTATAATATTTACCATGATATATCAAATTTAAATTGTAATAAAAATAAAAATAAAAGAGTTAATTATTTATCATTAGATAATGAATGCGTAGATTGTATTGAAGATTGTTATTATTGTGGTGGAATATCAAAATTAAATTGTGCTTGTTATTACAATGATATATATTGGTTTAGAAAATATCAACCTCAAGGAAATTTATTTTGCCAAAAATTACCATACATTGATTTTAGTATATATAAAAAAATAGAATATAAAGATATATCATATGCAACAACAAATGAATATGCAATTGAATTTTGGTATTTTATATATGAATATAAAAATCAAAATCATATTTTTAGAGAACAATCAATTCAATGGACAGAACATAATGAAATTATTATATCTAAAAAAGATGATGCAAATGTTTATGTTGATTGTTACCCAATTCATAATCATGATAATTCAGTTTATGCAAGAGATTCTTCTCAAGGTTATTATCAATGGTATCATATAATTTGTGGTACTTCATTAACAAAAAAATTATATTATTTAAATGATTTAAATGTAAATTCACTTAATGATAGCCAAACAAATTCCATTGATTATAGTTCTTATGGAAATGCTAAAACTAGATTAATATTTAAGAATTTTGCTGAGCATGGAAGTCATGGATTTTTATTTATAAAAGAATTAAGATTATGGAGTTTATATTCAATAAGGGAATTTCCAACAAATTGCGCTTATAATGTAGATTATATTAAAAACATAAAAGATATTAATTTTTTACTTCATTATTATCCATTTATTGATAGTAATAATGGTATAATATCTGATGTCAAAGGAAATGAACCTGAAATTTTAGAAAAAAGAAATGATATTATTGGTTATAATATTGTAGATTATGATAATTTACTTTCACTATTAATTGATTTTGAAGAATGTTTAGTAATCTTGACAATACCTTCATTCGGTTATTTTAATTTAACTCATTTTTATATTTCAGCATATTTAAAAAATCCATTATCAACAGATGATTTAACAAGTAATCCTATTTATACATTTAAATTTTATATATCTGAAGATGCAAAAAAGAAATATTCTGAAATAATTCCTGGAGAATTTAATGCTGAAGGTTATGATGAAAATTTAGCTCCTAATGAAGTTTTAATTTCTAAATTAACAGATCAAAAATTTAATAACTCAGATATTAATGTATATGTTACTGAAAGAAATCCAATAACAGGAAGAATAAAAATAGGTTTTGGAAGAATAAAAGTAATTGATTATATAAGAGACATAAATTTTGAAGACTATTTAGATGGATTAGATGATGATTTAGAAGTTGATTCAAATGATTTATCTTCTAAAGTAATATTATCTGAAAATCAGATTTGGAGTAGAATAAAAACTTTAGCTTCTTTAGGGGAAATTCCAAGTATAGCTTTTACTTATGTAAATATGACAGATACTAATTTAATATTTACTAAAAAAGAAGAAAATACTTTTGAAAAATATATTCCTTCAGGAATTAATACTGTAAATCCTATTTGTTCCAAAGAATTTTGTTCGAATCATGGTTATTGTTATATTGTTATTAGATCTCTTCATTGTAAATGTGATGAAGGTTATTGTGGAACAAATTGTCATTTGACAAAAGAGAATAAAAATCATTTAAAGAAATTATATAATAAGTTTTGGAATTATTTAACAAATAATAATGATTTAAATACTTTAAGTTCTAGTGATTTTACTAATGAATATATTATTAAAATTTTATATTTAGTTAAAACTTCTACTAATTTTATTGAAAATAATTCAGAGTTGATTGAAAATTTTTATTTATTTTTTGATTTTATTGAGAAAAATTATCCTAAATTAATTGCAGATAATTTTAAAGAATTTATATTAGTTTTTGATTATATTACAATTAGTTTATTTAAAGAAATAAATAATAATAGATTAGATAATTATATTACAGGTTCAACCACACAAAATGATCTTGAACAAGAAGCAAAAATTCTTTCAGATATAAACACAAGAAGATTACAATATCCTGAAGATTTATCTGATTATACTCAAAATATTTCTTATTCAACATCTTTAACAGAGGCTCAAATAAAAGCTAGTTATGAATTTTCAGTAAAAATTATTGAACACCTTAAAAAAGTAATATCTAAAGAAATAGCAGAATTTAAAGAAAGTTTATATTTATCATATCAAGGATTTGATATAACTATAGTCCCAGTGACAGAACAGTTTAATTATACAAGATTTTTCACAAATAAATTAGTAGAAAATCAAAATAATAGGTTTTCATATAGAAGTTATATAGATGCATCAAATTGCTCTTCTCATATATTTAAACATACATCATATAAAAATTTATTTCTAATTGTTATTCAATATAGATATAATCCACTTTCATTTTATTCAATTTATTCTAAAAGTTTAAGTTTCTTAAATGATATATTTTATATGGATGAACAAGGAAATATTATTACATTAACAAATTGTGAAAATAATTATACTATTTATTTCCCTTTAAATTTATATAATAGAACTAGATTAGATTTAATTTTAACACATATAAAATTTATTTTTAATAATCCATCTTATAGTTCTAAACATCCTTATGTTACATGGCCAATTTATGTTTTTGATAACGGAACTGTATATAATAAAAGTAGAGAATTAAGGATAAAAGAAGTCTGTAAATTAGTAAATATTTATTGTACTTATTATGATAGTGAATTAACAGTGAATTCCAGATATGAAGAAGTTAATTATGAATCTAATTTTTTTATTAGTTGTCCTGTAAATCATTTAAGTTTATTTTCTTTGGAAGCAGAAGATAATAATGACAAAATTAAAATGGCAGGTTTATTTTTTTATATAACTGCTTATCAAGTTTTTCAAAATTTTAATAATTATTCAAATTATGCCTTATATATTTACGGTAGTTTATTTGTAATATTTTTTTTTGGATTAATTATAGTAAAATGTATAGATTATGATGAATTCGGTAAATCAAGCAATTTATTAGATAACATTAAATCATCAATTATCAAAGAAAATTCATTTTATGATAATAAAGAAAAAATAAACAATGATTTAAATACAGTCAATAAATTTTATAATCAAGAAGAAATGATAAAAGAGTTAGATGTAAGAGAAAAAATTGAAAAAATAAAAAGAAAAAAATACAATGAAAAAAAAGAGAAAAATTCAATAAAATTTGATGATAATACAAATAAAAAAGAAAAAATTTTTAAAAGAAAAAGAAATAAAAGATTTAAATCAGAAACAGAATTAGAAGGAATAACAGAAAGAGAAACTCAAGTTGAAAATATATCTAAATATAAAGGAAATCCTCCAAAAAAAAATAATTATCAATATACATCAAATGATAAAACTAATTATATTAATGATAATAATAAATATAGAAATAAAAGAGAAGATTATATTGAAAATGTAAATGTTAATGATATTTACCAAGTAGAAGACTATCAATCTGATTCTGATAAAAAAGAATCTTCTTTTGGTTTTATAAGTGAATCTTCTCAATCAGAAAATAAATATATTCCTAATACAATAAAAAATCTCAAATTTAAAGAAAGAGAAATTTCTAATGATGATTATAATAATAATGAAAGAATTAATGATTTTAATAATGATAATAGAAAAAGTGAAAAATATAAAATATATAATGAAGATAATCCAATAGATTACCTTTCAAAATTTACAAGAACTAGACTAAATAATAATTATTTAGAAGATTCTCCTTTGACTATAATAAAAAATTTTGATACCAGAATAAAAGTCCCAGATATTTTTGAAGATATTGAAGAACAAAAAATATCATATAAAAAATTCTTAAAATGGTGTTTGATTAAAAGAAATATTTATTTTTCATTTTTTTCAGTAAATTCTTCATTAAATCCAAAATGGAAAAGATGGTTTATAATATATATATATTTAATATTACAATATTTATTTGGTGTTTTCTACTTAACTTTAGTTGAAAGAGTTGATAAATTAAATAGATATTATAAAATATTAGCTATTCATCCATGTGTTTTATTAACTTCTAATTTAACTATATATGGAATTATTTGGTTTTTCAGAGTTGATGATTTATGTAAAAAAATTTTACTTGACACTTTAAAAAGTTCTGAACAAATGAAATTAATCTCAGAATGGAAAAAAATGAAAATAAGACAAAATAAAAAAATTTATGGTGGATTATTCTTCTTTTTAATTTTTTTTAGTGGTACTTTTTATATTTTCTTCACTTATACTGTTGTTATGTATAAGAGTAAATCTACTTTTATTTTAAATTATTTTACTGGAATTTTATTTGATGTCTTAATATATGAGGGATTTATGAATTTTCTTTTAAGTATCCTTTATGTAAATAGAAAAAATAAAGATAAAATGTTTAAAAAATTCTTTTTGTTTAGAACTTTCAGAAATTGTTTATAAAAACCCAAATTCATTCTAATTCAATAAAAAAATTAATTTATTAGTATAAATTAGATTCTATTTTAACTAATTTATTTTTTTATTAATTTTTCAGTTTTATTATTGTTTCTTTTTACTTTTTAAGATATTTTTACTTAAAAAGTATGAAATTAAATTTTTTTAGGGATTAATTAATAAATTCAAAAATTATAATATTTAATTATATCCTCTTATTCTTTTATTTCCTTTACTTTTTTGGAAATTATTCACGGTATTCATGTTATTAAATTATTTTTTATTTGCTAGTTTTTATTTTATTGATTTAATTCTTCTTTTCTTTTTCATTTTAAAAAACAAGTTCATTTATCTTATAATGATTATTAAATTTAAAAAATTCACATATTTTTGTTTATTTAATATTTATTATTCTAAACAAATTTTAATTTTTTGTTTTAAATTTATTTTTTAATCATTCATTTTTTTCTTGGGGATTGGGGATTGGGGATTGGGGATTGGGCCCAATCCCCAATCCCCAATCCCCAATCCCCAATCC
>JAEEGK010022680.1_pt1 | contig 13163 bp, 8 predicted proteins | sample 8958771 | NCBI WGS metagenome assembly JAEEGK01 (sample SAMN16246547, study PRJNA631951) | gut metagenome | biome: gut microbiome; feature: rumen; material: SC-attached | host: Bos | place: Iran: Karaj | collected 2018-10 | reverse complement strand
GTGGGCTGAATTTTTAAAAACCGAAAGTTCTTTCCAACTTCCCAACTTTGAACTTTTTACTCCGTTAACACCATTAAAAACATACTTAAACAAATTATTTCACAACGAAGTAGTCTGTGACGAAACAAAGATTAGCAACATCGCAAACGAAATTTCAAACAAGATGTATGGCAAAACGGGGGAAATAGATTTCTCTTTCGTTAATTGTGATTTTTTCCCTAATTCTGATATGCCATTATATACTTCTGAAACAGATGCTTGGACGATTCCTATTCGAAATCGTGGCGAAGGGTTTCAACAAAAAATAAAGAATTCGATATTCCGTATATTCGCAGAAAAACCTAAACTTATTCACAAGGATGCAATAATGATGTGTACCGAAGATTTATTAGGAAGGATGACTGGTTCGACTCCTAATCATTTATCCACATCTACGATTTTCGCATTTGAAGAGCCCGAAACTCATTTGCATCCATCAGCGCAACTTGAAATGTTCAACACAATAAAGTCGCTTTCGACTAAATATCAAGTGCTAATGACAACACATTCTCCTTATATTGTCAAAGCATTAAAAGAAAATAAGGCCAACATAGTTGTTTTGGAAAGAAATGCAGATGAACATAAAACTACGGAAAAAAAACTCGAAGAGTGTGTCTTGCCATATCTTTCAATGAACGAAATCAACTATATTGCCTTTGGCGAACCATCAATTGAATATCATATTGAATTGTTTGGATATATTCAACAAAAAACAAACACATCACCGACTTCCATAGATTCATGGTTGCAAAATAATGGTGTGAAAACAGAATATGATTTTAGTATAGTTGATTCAAAAAGTGGTCAATTAGCTGTCAATAAACGAACCAAAGAAACTTTACCACCTGAAAAAAAGACACTTCCTTATTGTGTCAGAAATCAAATTGACCATCCTCATGAAAAAAACAAAAAATATAGTGATAGAGATGTAATCCAACAAAGTATCGAAATTATGCGAAAAGTTATAACAGAAAATCCTGATATATTTCCTTCCCGTCGGTAATACGACCTCTCCATCCCCCCGCACATCTGCGCAACTTCTTTCACCGATGCGCGGGGTTTTGAATCCCTTACTTTATCCCCCTCTGATCCAACGCCTTCCGATACTCTTTGGCATTCTGCAAATGCTGCGCATACGTCTTTGCAAAACTGTGTTTGCCGCTGAAATCTGCCTTGGCGCACATATAGATGTAATCGTTGTGGTCGTGGTCGAGCACCGCGTCGATGGCGGTCTTTTCGGCAAAGGTAATCGGCGACGGCGGCAGACCAGTGTGCTTGTAAGTGTTGTAAGGCGAATCCACCTCCAACATCGCGCCCGTAACGCGCCTGATGCTAAAATCCCCTATCGCAAAGACCACCGTCGGGTCGCTCTGCAACGCCATCCCAATCCGCAGCCTGTTGAGATAAAGCCCCGCAATCGTGGGTTGCTCCTCGCGGTGCACAGATTGTTCGCACTGAACTATGGACGCCAACGTCGCAACCTGTATCCGCGTGAGATTCAATGCCTTGGCTTTTTTCTGACGCTCCTCGTTCCAAAAATTATTGTAATTGACATACATCTTGTCCACAAAACCACGCTCCGTGGTGTTCCAATACATTTCGTAAGTGTCGGGGATGAACATCGCCAAACAAGTCTTGGAATCAAAACCGTATTTGGTCAACACATCGCCGTCCGTCAAGAGGTTGCAGAGCGTCGCGCTGTCCACGTCAATCTGCGCAGCCACCTTGCCGCAGAGTTGGGGAAGGGTGCGGATGTTGTTGATTTTTACGTTGACCGGCTCCTGTGCGCCCGACCGCAACATATTGATTAACTCGTTGTTGCTCATTGACTTTTTGATACGGTAACGACCGGGCTTGATGTTGCTGCCATAATGCTTCAACTCCGCCACGCGCTCGAAGGCGTCCTTGTCGTCCACCGTAAAATTTGCGTACAAATTCTTCTTCACTTGCTCAAAATCCTCGCCGTTGCGAATGTAGAGATACTGCACATCGCGTGTCGAAATATTGGGCGCATAGACCATTTGGTAAGCATAATATCCTACCACACAACCAATTACAATCAATATCGCCGCGATTGCAATTATTATTTTGGTAATTTTTTTCATATATTACATTTTAGTGCTAAACAAAGTGCAATTTTACAAAAAAATAATGTCTCCACGAAAAAAAATTTGCAACATTGGCGGCGATTCGATAATTTTGTAATTTATTTGACAGTATCAATCAACAGCAAGTATGCAGGAAGAAAAATTCCACGGCAACGAAGTGGCACTCAGCGTGGCTTGCAACGCCTTTGAGGATGTTGTAGAAGGCAACAACAGGGCGTTGTTCATCAGCGGCGCGAAGGGCGTAGGCAAGTCGGCACTCATCAAAAGGCTGCGCGAGCGCATCTCCTCTCCGGGGATGCTCGAAAGGTACGGATTCCTCGCGGGTCGGCAGATGGAGGAGGGCTTCATACGCTTTGTGGATGACGGCGACATCTCATCGCTGCCACAGGATTGCTATGCGGTAATTATCATAGACGAAATACAAGACCGCAACGACCAACAACTCAGCGACATCAGCGAGTTGGCGCGGACGTTGTCGGCATCGTCGTGCCTGCACTATTTGCTCGTATTGGCGTACACAGGCGGCGGCATCATCACACAATCGTCAATGCTGATGCCCACAATCGCCGACGTCAAAGGCATCTTTACAAAAGCCTCGATTGAATTCTCGGACATCGAAGTAAAACCAATGACCCTTGCCGACATCGCCACCACGATAGCCTTCACGATGTCGCCAAACGACTTTCCGTCATACTTTGTAAACCGTCTATACGCCCTCACCGGCGGCGTGCAACTGTATGTAAGGGAAGTGTTTAACTATCTCCGCGAATCGTCGATAATGACCATTACGGACGGCAAATGGCACTTGCACGAAGGCCTCGCCGCCGCAGTACTCGACCTTTCTTCATCAATTGAAAACATCGAAACCCTGCGCATCAATCTTTTGGCGGAAGAGGCGAAAGAGGCGGAAAACGCAGACCCCTACAACCTCGCCACCCGGCTGCAACAACTCTGCCGCAACCACGCCAAGCATCACATAATCAGCGAACAAGACATAGACATACTCGTCCAAATCGCACCCCACATACTTGCCGCTGCCAACGACGACGCACTTACCTCAGCCGTCAACGCTCTCCTGCCCAACGAAACCGCAGCCGAGCCGTCCGCAGCAGCATTAATTATAACCCCTGAAAACCTCGCAGAAGCCGAAGAACTCCTTGCGCCACTCGCGGCACGTTACCAAATGCCGCAACTACTCCAAAACGCGCAATACATCCTCGACATTCTGCCCGACAAAGACCTCCGCAGCCACACTTACAGGGCGGCACTCCGTTACAAGTGCGACGCACAGATTTTTCTCGGTATGTATCAGGACGCATACGACACGGCGACATTGCTGTACCAATCGGCACAACAGGACAACGACCAACGCACCTACTACGAAGCACTGTACCGACAGGGCTACGCGGCGGGATTGATGCAAAATTTTGAGGAAAGCGACCGTCTTTTGGACGAAGCGTGCGAACTCGCCACTCAATGCGCCGACTACGCCGCCGCCCGCCTATACACCTGCATACACGCATCGTTGCTCAACGACCAACCCAACACCAAAGAAGCCATCCGCCACGCCACCAAAGCATACGAAATGGCTGAGTCAGTCAACGACTACAAAACTCAATGCCAAGCACTTATCGTATTGTCGCAGGCGCACAAGGCATTGTTTGATATGGACAGGGCTAAGGTGGAGGCGATGCTTGCATTGAAACTGCTCCAAGACATCGACGACCCGCGATTGGAGGCTCGCACACACGCCTCTCTCGCGTCATATTACCAAAGCAACCACGAAAACGACAAGGCGACAGAGCATTATATGATTGCCGAACAGAGGATGATGCAGATTAACGACACCCCGGGCATCGCCGGCATCCACATCAACCTTGGCAACCTCCTCTGCGACAGTAGCAACTACGACGACGCTATCAAGCATTTTGAGGAAGCATTGATGGCTACAAAACCAATCAACCTCCTCTCCAAAATGCTCGGCGCGACCATCGGACTTGGCACGGCAAATATTTACAAGGGCAACACCACACAAGCGGAGCGTTATCTCAACGAAGCCACTGCCGTCGCCAACCAAATCGGCAGCAACTGGGCATTGGCATACGCAAAATCCACTATGGGCGAATTTCACCAGCAGAAAGGTGAATACGAGGACGCGCTTGCTTTTTACAAAGAATCACTTGACATCGACCGCCGCAACAACGACGACATCAATACATATTGCGACCTAATCAACATCGCGAGTATGTGCAGTTACACCGACAGCATCGACGAAGGCATACAGACCCTCATCGAAGCGGAAGCGATGCCCGTGGACAAGATAAAAGAATCGATGGCGGGCAGCGTCAACAATACTTTTGGCGGGCTTTATTATGCAAAAGGTGACTATGAGATGGCTCTGTCGCATTATCAGAAAGCCCTCGAACAAGACATCAAGAGCAACCACCAAATCAACACCGCCATTTCATACGGCAACATTTCGGGCACTTATTTCGCGCTCGAACAATACGACAAGGCTATCGAGATGGCCAACAAAGCTATTGCCATCGACCGCAAACTCAACGACAACCTCCAACTCGCCAGCCACCTCGCACGCCAGGCCGCCAATTATCAGGCGCAGGACAAACTCGCAGAATGTCGCGACCTCAATATTGAGGCTGCACGACTGTTCCGCCAACTCAATATTCTCGACGACGAGGCAATGATGCTCCGCAACGCCGCAGCCAATATGCACGACCTCGAAGACAACGCCGGCGCGGCAAAAGCACTCCGCGACGCACTCGCCGCCCTCGAAGAATCAGGCAATTACGCATTGCAACCCGACATCATCAAGATGCTCGCATTGCTTGCGAAGGAGGACGAACACTTCGACGAGGCAATTTCGCAATTCAAGAAGGCGGCGTCGATATACACCGAACACGACATCGAGCCAGACGAAATATACGGCGAAATATACCAGACGATGGCGGAATTGTACCTCGAACTCGGTCAAAACAACGACGCGATAGACTGTTACAAGCACTTGGCGGATGTTTTTGCAGAAGACAACATCGATTACAGCGTAGAAAACCGTATCCTCGCCGGCAAATCTTATATGCAGGACGACAACGCGCAGGAAGCCACAAAAATGTTTGAAATCGTATTGGCATCCATAGAAAAAATGAACGACAAAGACCTCCAAGCCGCCGCCACAAGCGACCTCGGAGACTTTGAGTGTTGGCGCAAAAACACCAAGGAAGGCATCGCATACAAGGTAAAGGCAATCAACGACATCAAGGACACCACCGAAAACAAGCAACTCCTCGCACGGTTATATTACACCCTCGCGGAGCGGCTGCTCGAACAGCAAAAATATTTTGACTCCCTCGAAAATTATTATGCCGCACTGCGTATCTATCAGGATACCAACGACTATTGGCAGCAGGGTTTCGTCTCCAACAACATCGGCTATGCCTACGACACAATCGGTCAGATGAAGACCGCGAGCCAATTCTACCACCGTGCATACAATTGTTACAAGGAAGTCAACGACCTCGACGGTATGTACAACAACCTCAACAACGAGGCTCTGATGCTCGAAAAAATTGGGCGTATGAACGAGGCGGCGGCTTGTTACCGCTCTGCCCTCGATATGCTCCAAAAGGAACACGCCGACCCCGCCGAAATTGGCCGCACATCTCTCAACATCGCCAAATGCCTGATGGCAAGCGGCAGCGACGACGCGGTCAAGTATTTTGACACGGCATACACCCAATACAAGGAAATGGATATGCTCGACGAAATGCTGTCGTGCCTCGACATCCTCGCGATGTATTACGTCAACAAGCAAAACATCTCGTCCGCCAAATCGTGCATCAACGTCGCGCAATCGCTGCTCAACACCCGTCACGCATACGATATGCAGGCAAAAATCAACAACCTTATCGGTTGCATCTACACCTATATTTGGGAGCCCGCCAACGCCATTGAATCGTTCTACAAGTCGCTGCGCCTGCTCGCCGAACACGACCAATGGAACACGATGGCGCATTGTCATTTCCTAATGGCTACCAAACTGATGCACAACGAGGCACACCTCAACGACCCCATCGAAGTGAAAGGCAAGACAGGACGGATATGCGATTTTTGTATGGAGTTCCTTGATTTTGCGGTAAAGACATCCGAAAAAGACAACGAACAGGCATTGCTGTCGGATTCGCTCGGCACACGTGCGCTCCTGCATTGGAACAACAACGACTTTGCCCTCTTTGAAGCCGATATGCAGACCGCAATCGACAAAGCCGTCACTGACGCGGCAAGGCTCTCGCTGATGTTACATTCAGGGGTATTGGACCTAATGCGCAAAAATTACGACGCAGCCGAGCAAAAAATCATCGAGACATACCATCTCGCCGTCCAGAAACATCTGTTTGAGGAGCAAATCACCGCCAAAGGGTGGCTGTGCCTATTGTATTATGAAAAAAAGGACATACCGCACGCCGCAGTACTCCTCAACGAACTCCGCCCAAACATCGAATACGCCATCGCCAAAGTGCCTGGCTTGGCGGGTTATATGCAATAATCATATCCCCTGCAACGCCCGGTACCGCTCCCTCGATTCCACGGCATACACGCTGCCCGGATAGTCGGCGAGGATGCGCATATAATATTCCTTGGCGGCGGCAACGTCCGAAAGATGCTCCTCGGCTATTTTCGCATAATAATAACAAGCCTTGTCGGCGAGGATGTCGTATGAATAGTCGTCGGCGACCTTCTTGTAATACACCGCCGCAGTGTCGTAATTGTGCTGCTTGGCAAAAATCCGCGCCTTCATAAAATAAGCCTCATCCACAAGCGGCGAAGTCTTGTACTCAGTAATGATGCTGTCGAGCGAAAGCAATGATTTTTGGAGTTGGTTTTGCTGACGGTACATATCTGCGCGGGCATAGATGCGGAGGTCGGGGCTCGACATTTGGTTTTCGGAAATCAACGCCGTGGTGTCGCCGGGAACAGAATTTTCGCGCTCGGCATTGTCGGCAATCAAGAGCGAAAGTTCCATAGCATCGTTGGCAACGAGTTTTGTTGTGGCGGCTTTGAGGACGTCGAGTTGCGAGGCTGCCCACTTAAAATTGCCCGTGTAATACGCCACACGCGCTTTGCGGAATTTTGCCTCGTCGCCGTACTCGTTTTGTTTGTTGTCGTTTTCAACTTTTGCGTAGGTCATCAGCGCGTCCCAAACGTCGCCCTCGTAAAACTGAATGTCGCCGAGTTCGAGATTGAGTGTCGCCTTTGTGGAATAATTGACGCCCTGAGCCTTCAACGCCCGCTCGATGATGGCTCGCGCACTGTCGGGTTTGTCAAGGTAATAAGTCTCAATGCGGGCGTAATTGCGGATTTCGGCGACGGTCTTGCTATTGTAACCAAACTCCTCAAATGTGGCGGCATACTGCGCCTCCAAATATTTTATCTGCTCAATGTCGGTAATATCGCCGTTCTCTATCTGTTGGTACATCGAAGTCAACGTGCCGAAAGTCGCCCTCTGATGGAATTGACAATCCTTGCCCTTGCCCAAAACGTATTTGTAGGCATCAGCCGCCGCCGCGTAGTCTTTGGACTGCAACGCTTGGTCGCCTATCGCTATCAACCGTTGACCCGATTCGCCGAGCCTCTTGTCCAACGCCTTAGCCTGCACAATCGCGCTCTTGAAGTTCTTTTTTTGGACTAATAACCAAATCATCATCTCCGAATAATGCGTGGACGGTTTCTGTTGGATGCGTTGCAGGAGCGTGGTACGGAGTATGTCGTAAAATTCGTCGTTGATGTCGTTGTTGATGTAATACTGATACATATTTTCAACGGTGAATATTTCCGATGGATCCTTGTCAACGATGTCGAGACCCGTCTCCGCCATCATCTTGAAATTCCGCGAACTTGCATAGACGGAAAACAATTCGCTGCTGAAATCGTTGCCTGTGATTTCGCGCCCCTTCAAGAGCGTCTTCTCGGCATATTCGTTTTCGCTGAAAGTCAGGAATTGGTTGGTAGCCGAGATGATGGTATTCCTATCGGCGCGCATCGTGGAGATAACGCCGTCGTATTCCGCCTGAGCCTTGTCGTTTTTTCCCTGTTGTTTATAGACATAACCAAGCACAATTCTATACGACGGGTCGGTCTTTGCTGTTGCAGACGCCTGTTTTTTCGCCGCCTTCTCCGCCTTTTCGTACTGCTCCGTGCGCAGGAGACAATTGATATAATAATTGAAATACGACCGCGCCTTGCTCTGATTGAACAACTCCTCAAACAGATACGCCGCCTTGTCGTATTCGTGATTGTTGTAATAAGAATACGCAAGTTGCACATTGTCGTTGCTCTGCGGGAAGGCAGAGAGGGCGGCGAGGAGGATGAATATGAGGGTGAGGATGGGTTTCATATTGATAATGACTATGTTAATTATTTATTTTTCGGCGGCGTTGGATTGTGATAACGATTCAAGCCCACGCTCTATCTCTTCAATTGTTGGTATCGTACCTTCAATTTTTTCAGGATAGAATTTCTCCAATTCAAATTCTGAAATGCCAATAGGTTGACTACTCGATTCGAGGGCGTATTGAGCCTGTATCCTGTCTTTTTCCTTGCATATCAACAGACCAATCGTCGGATTGTCGCGCCCTTCCTTGCGCAATGTGTGATTGCAGGTTACAACATAACCGCCAATCTGTCCAATGTCAGCAAACTCAAATTGTCCGATTTTAACTTCAATCACAACATAGCACGAAAGGTTTAGATTGTAAAACAAAAGGTCTATGAAATTTTCCCTTTCGCCCGACACAATGCGGTACTCCTTGCCGACGTAGGCGAATCCTGTACCCAACTCGATTAAGAAATTTGTTATATTGTTGAGCAAAGCATCTTTGAGCAAACGCTCATTGTATTTGCCCGTAACGCCCGTAAAAGCAAAATTATATGGATCTTTGGTGAGTTCCTGCGCGAGGTCGCTCGTCTCGTCGGGCAACGTGTTCTTGAAATTAGTCAACGCCTTCCCCTGCCGCTCATAAAGGTCGGTGTCGATGAAATTAAGTAAGACATTGCGACTCCAACCATTTTGAACAGTCTGATGGACAAAGAAAAGGGCTTTGTCCAAATTGCTGCCACACTTGTCTATAATTAGCAAATGATGCCCCCAAGGCACAGAAAACAATTCACTTGTAAATTTTGCAGCAAGTTGCTGCAAAAATTTATTATTAGGTGAATCCACATCAGAGGATTCACTCTGCTGAGAATTTGCAGCAAGTTGCTGCAAATTCTTTAATTGGCTGCTATATAGCAAGTAAAATCTTTTTGTGTAGCGAATGTTACGCTCCGAAAAACCATTTTTTAGCCCCAATTCGTTTTGCAAATCACGACATAACGTTGCATAAAATTTTGCACCATATTTGTTTTCGGCATCTCTAACAACAATATCCCTTCCGAGTTCCCAATAATATTGCAGCATTTCGCTGTTGACCTTTACCGCCGCCTTGATTTGGCTTCTGCGGTAACGGGAACTCAGTTCGGCTATCCATTTAGTATAGTCTTGGTCTAATATTTTAATCGGGTTAGGCATCGTCAAATTTTCCTAAAAATTTTCCGCAAATATAAGAAAAATTTGGAAACGGCGAATTGGAACTTGTATATATACACAAATTCTTTATTATTTCTTACTACCGAATATCAGAGCAATTATTACAACGACAACAACAATTGCAATACCAACAACATATAATGCCGACCCTACCGCACAAACCCACGCAAGTAACGGTAAGAGAGCCACTATTCCCCCAAGAACCAATAATGTGCCAAGGCATCCAACAAAATTACCTTCTTTGCCTGACGACGCCTTGCAAATCAACCATCCAATTGGAATTGCTATCACGGCAATAAGCAACCCGATACCGACTTCACTACCATTAGGCAACCCGATATTGGCATCGTCAGGATACCTGCCATAATCCCTGATTTGTGCGTATAAATACATCAATGTATTCATAATGAACAATGATTACCTATTAATTGTCCAAAAAATTCTTGATGATAGTCTCTGTGTTTGTGAGATTAGCATCCGTTTCAGCGGCAACAAATTTCTCAATACCCATTGACTGAAACCAATTTTCGAGGGTTTTCATCATTTTGTCTTTGTGAGCCGGTTTCGAAGGATTAATTTCCAACATCAAGACTTCAAGTCCTTTGCCTGAAAGGTCGCCTTTGCGTCTATCAATCAAGGTTATGTCCTGTTTACCGTCCAACTTTTTGTGTCCAATATAGGAATACGCATCACCTTCTTGAAATGCATTTTTTTCGTGATAGATATATCCATCGGTCAGAATGACAAGAATATTCCTCGCACCGTTTTTTACGCATAGATTGTCAACTTTTTTACTACTGAAAAAATCCCAAATGTCACATCCTGGCCACTTTTTACTTTCCATAGATTTGGAATAAATACTGTCAAGAGTTTCAGGAAACACAGTTCGCATTGCTTCCAATGATACGCGCTTGCCAACGCCGGTTTTAGAACCAATGTCAACGCTCAGACGTTTTGACAATTCCGATATTTTTGCATCCTGTGGTGTCGGATAAAAGAATACCTTCATCTTGTTTTCACTCTGCAAAATGTGAATTCCCAAGGTATGAGAGATGAAATACTCTGTCAAATAATTGATTATCGCCGTATCCCTATAAACCTGATTCGGCACAAGGTTTTTGTCGGCAATCCTATCAGAAAGGTCGAGGAATACCGAAATGTTCAGTGTTTGTGGCTTATTTTGCTCTTGTTTTGAACCACCGCCCGCGCCACAAGCAACCATAAACAAAGCGGCTAACAGTATAAAAATTTTACTTTTGTTTTTCATATTTTTGAATGTTTAATCTTCATCATTATCTTTCAAAAGACCTTCCAACTCGTTCTCAAAAATCCGCTTGGCTTCCTCCTGCGAATTTTTACTCATAGAAAGAACGGTCATCATTTTGATCCAACCCAAAAAGAAATTGGTCATTTCTGTTTTGATTTGGGCTACGCTTACAAAGACATCGCTGCCAAGTTTACCTGTCAATGTTTGGATTTTTGCCTCCAATGCTTTAATTTGCATTTTCAAACCTGAAACAACTTGTTTTTCGGCTTCTTCCTTTTCGTCGTAGTTTTTTAAGTCTGCATCAATGGCTGACAAACGCGCTTTTTTGACATCCATTTTGCTGTACGCCGACATAATCATATCGAAAACGAATCCCCAAATCACATAGACGATAAAACCACAAAAGATTACCGCCCAAGTGTTTATATCTTTTATAGCCATAGATACTGTATAATCCAGATCAACAGGGTATTGACCAATGATGATACCCAAAGTATGCATCTGTTCACCGATTTTATACGCCAAGATACAGTCGAACATCAACGTAACTATCAGAATCGCACCCATTTTAAGATATTTACTCTTTTCTTCTGACATTGAAAAAATGTGCAACACATATCCCAATCCAAGAAAAATAATAGGTGCGCTCAAAACGAACATCAATTCGAACAGACCATCGTTATAAGCGTGTGTTAATGCCTGAGAATCAAACATCGTGTTCATAACGTTGGTCAACGTACTCGCATCGCGGAAAAATGCAGAATAAAACGTCGAACTATAAAACATAAACAGATAAATAGTCAACGGTATCAAAATTACAAGTCCGATAACCATTCTCATACGCTGTTCTTTGTTCACGATCTCCTTGCCCGCCTCTATTTGTCGGCGTTCCTCTTTCAAAGAATCTATCTTGTTCTGATAGTTTTTAATTTTGTCGTTGCTCTCATCAATTTTGTCGTTTACAGCCTTGATTTCACCATTGCAAAGTTCAATCTTAGTCTTTATGTTTTCCTTCGCCTGCGCAAGCATTTCCTTGTTATGGGCGTGTTCTGCATAAATGTCAAGCCTTACTTTCTGCAAACACGGCGGTAACGCCGTCATACTACCGGAAACAACTCCACAAATGCGTGTGCCCCATTGTTGATACGTTTCACCGCTACGACGGTTGTCAGGATTACTTTCGGTAGTGACAACGGGACTCTTGGTCGCGTCCTCTAATTCAAAAAGTGAATGTATGTCCATCGCGATTATTTTTTAAGAATCATTTTAACAACATCTTGAAGTTTCACGCCGTCCTTGACTTGCTGAATCATAAATTCAGCAATGCCTCTTGCATTTTCTTCCTTGAAACCAAATTTTATGGCATAACGCGCAAGAAGAGCAATTTCTGATTCATCAATCACACCGTCAGCCCAAGCAATCTCAGACATTTCATAGAGGATGCTAATCCTATCTTCCATTTTAGTGGAGACAGTAAAAGACGGTCCTGCGGTAACAATCATCTTGTTGATTTCTTCCGGCGAAATGCCATAGTTTTCCCTGCCGATGCGGTACAAGACTTCCAATTCTCTTGCTTCGACGATTCCATCCGCCATCACCATACAATATAGACTCAGGAAACGGGATTTTAACAAACTGTTATCTTCCATTTTTATACAATTAATTATTAATCAATCTGTTAATCTGTTTCCAAAATCCCGAAAAGGAAACATATAGGCACAAAAAAAAACGTGGGATTAATTCTTTCGCCGCTCGTCCCACGCTACGAGGCCTTGGCCTTGCCCGATTGTCAGAAACGAGCAACACCGAAGCCCCACGCATTATGTATATGACAAACCATACGGTCTGAGATAATACACACCGTGGGCATTACAATGTTGCTTTGGTTTTGACAATCATTTATGAAACGGCCAAGTCTCGTAGCATCAAAAACAAAGCGCAAAAAGTAACGCCTTTTTATATAGTACCTTCACCCCCGCCACCCATTGTGGGCTTCGGTGCAAAAGCACAGCGCAAATATAGAAAATATTTATAAATTACATCTCATATAATCGAAAAAAAATTAAATATTCTTTTGAATTATTTTCTACTTCACCATAACATCTTGAACTACAAATATGTACGATTAATTTTTTAATATTCAATAGGT
>JAEEGK010022675.1_pt1 | contig 13164 bp, 7 predicted proteins | sample 8958771 | NCBI WGS metagenome assembly JAEEGK01 (sample SAMN16246547, study PRJNA631951) | gut metagenome | biome: gut microbiome; feature: rumen; material: SC-attached | host: Bos | place: Iran: Karaj | collected 2018-10 | reverse complement strand
TAATTAAAGCAATTTCTCCAAATGGAAAACCATAATTAAAAATTCCTAATAATTGATCTTCTTCAATAAAAAAAATTAATTTTTGTTTTAAACTTGTTGAATTAGGATCTAATTTATGTAATAATTCTAAATCAATTTTTAAATGAGAATTTTTTTCAATTATTCTATTATATTTTAAATCATCTAATTCATTAATTTTTATATTATAAATTAAATTTGAATAATCTTTTATTGTCATTTCTTTTCTATTATAAATTGGTTTATATAATGCAACTTTTCCTTTTAAAATTATATAAAATTTATCTCCATTTTCACCATATTTCATTATATATTGTTCAGGATGAAATTTTTCTAAATTTAATACTGAAACTATTTTTTCTGATTTTGAATTTTTTCCTTCTTCTTTTAATTTTTTGAAATAATCAAATTTTTCACTTAAAATACTTGTTACTAGTTTTATTTCTAATTTTGTTCTTTGACTTTTTTCTTTTGATAATACTTCTTTTATGTATTCTATTTGTGCTTCAGGATCCATTTGTGCTTCTTTTTTATGTTTTTTTATTGATTTTCGAGATATTGATGATAATGAATTGCGAGATTTTTTTGATGGAGATTTTATTTCTTTTGATTTTGATTCATCTAATTCCATTTTTATAAAAAATTTTTATTTTATTTTTTTTTCTTTTCAATTTTGTTTTAAAAAAAGTTATATTAATTATATTAAATATAATATATTAAATGAATAATATTATAAGAATAATATACCTTAAATTTTTTATAAATAATTTTTTTGAAACAATAATATAAATAATAATTGATTTCTAATTTTAAATTAATTACCAGATATATTCATTTATTATAAATTTAATAAAACAAAGGTATTTTAACAACACTTCTTTTTTTTTTGATTTTTATTTAGATGTTTATTATTGTTAAGATGAAATGAATTTCTTGATACATTTTGTTTTTCATTTACATTTTTTCCTTCATCAAAATAATCATTTATATCATCTTTATTATTATAATCTTTTTCTAAAACTTCATAACTATTTATAATTTTATCATTTTTATTAATCAAATTTTTTCTTTTCATAATCTCATAAATGAGGTTATAAAAAGCATCATCAATATAATTTCCATTAACAGCACTAGTTTCAAAAAATTTAAAATTATATTTTTTTCCTAATATTTCACCTTCTTCATAACTAACTACTCTACTATCAAATAAATCACTTTTATTTCCTAATAAAACACCAATAATATTTTCATTAACAATTTCTTTTACATTTTCTAACCATTCGGGAATAATATCAAAAGATTCTCTATTTGTAATATCATAAATAAATAAAACTCCATCAACTTCTTTATAATATTGTTTTTGAATTGATCTAAATCTTTCTTGTCCTGCTGTATCCCATATTTTTAATTTTATTGGAATATCTTCTATTGTTGTATTATGAGTTTTTAAATCAATTCCTATTGTGTTCATTTGATCTGCTTCGAATGTTTTGTTTGTATATTGCTTTATAATTGAAGTTTTTCCTACTGAAGAATTACCTAAAGTTATTATTTTTAATAATGGAATTTCTATGCTTTCATTCATTTTTTTTATTTTTTTTTTAATGGATTAATTATTGATTATATTTATTTTTTATTAAATATGTTCTCTAATCTATTTTATAAAAAATAATTTAAATAATGATTATTAGCTGCTTCATCAATGAGATAATTTTTTAAAATTAATTGTTTTTTATTATTTGTATTACAATATTTAAAATAATAATATTTTTTTAAATTGAATTAATTCAATTTTTAATAGATTCTCGTAAATAAACAAATTTTGATTTGTTATTATTGTTATGAAAAAAATATTTTTTTTTAAAAATAAATTTTTAATTTTTACAAATAATAATTATATATTTAATGTTCATTGTTAGATTTATTTACTTTATTTTTTTTAATTTTTATTTCAACTTCATTTACTTTATTCCCTTCAGTAAAAGTGTCAGTTTTAGCAAATCTAATTTTTGGTAAAAGTATTCTATTACTTCTTAAAGGTAGTAAATATTTTTTATTAATTTTTTCCTCAATAGCAAATTCTAAATCAGTTAAAGTTTTATCTACATCTTCTTTAAAATAACTAAATCTATCAAAAGGATTTTTAATTTTTCTATGATTAATACCAAACATTTCAGCTCTTTTTTTGGCAAATTTATCAAAAATTGGTTTAACTTTTTTTTTATCTTCATTTACCATTGCCATAGAATTTTTTAAATTAATAGATTTTTTTCTTAAAGTTTCTTTTTTAAAATCATCATATTTTCCTTTTTCCATTTTAATTTTAGCCATAGCTAATTTAACATGTCTTAATTTTTGAGATAAAATACTAGAAAATTCTTTAACTTTATCTTCAGACATATCATTAATAAAAATAGGAACATAATTTTCACTATATATTGGTTGTGATTGCATTAACATTGAAGTTTTTTCTATTTCTTCATCATTCATCATTGTATAATGTAAAATTTCTTTAAATTCATCTTCTTCTTTTTTTTTAATAAATTCTAAATCAATATTTAAATTCCATTTATTACTTTTATCATTTGGTAAATCACAATTTTTAGTTTCTAAATATAATCTTTCTTTAGCATTTGCTGCTGTAATTGCTTTTGAATAATTTATTATTTGTGGATTTTCTTGTCTTAATTTATTAACAACTCCTTTTGTAATAATACTTTTTCCTTTTTCTAAATCTTTTCTATAAATAATTCCTGTTTCATAAGGATCATCTTTTAATCTTTTACTTTCAAAAGGATCTGCAAAATAATATTGTATTCCTATTGGTATATCTTTATATTTTGAAGCAACTTGTCTTAATTCATCAATAAATAATCCATCTTTACTAGAAAAAATCTTACATTTTCTATCTGTTGATGTACTTATTATAATATGAGGTTTTAAATTTGGAAAAATTAATTTTTTAATTGTTTCTTTATGTGCATAAATCACATAATCACAAATAATTTTAAATTCATCTAATTTTTTGATTGAATCTTGATTTATTTCTCCAGTTGATAAAATATCAAAAATTCCTTTTATATTATAACAATGAATATAACCAAATTGATCTCCAGTAAAAACTTTTTTATTTTCTTTATCATAATCCATTGATAAAATACAAGATAAAGTTTCATATGTTTCTTTTTTATTTATATTATTAAAATGACCAAATTGATGATATTTAAATCCACTTGGTGGAATAATTACAAATTTATTTTTTGCACTTTCATGTGCAGTTAATACTATTTTAACACCTGATATAGGAATAATTGAATTAATTGAATCATTTCTATATAATTTTTCTTTTTCATTTTCAACTTCAGAATCAAATCTTAAATGTTCTACATCAAAAAATTTTAATAAACCATAATGACTTCCTATTATTAATCTACAATATTCTTCACTTAAACAAATTGTAGAAACATTTGTTAATTTCATATCAATTTCTTTCAATAATTCAGTTTCAAATAATATTTTATCATTTTGAAATTTAATTATTTTATCATTTCCAAGTGAAATTAACATTTCAAATTTTTCAGAATGAATTAATTGTAAAATTTCTAAATCATGTGCTAAAAAATCTTTTAAATAACTTCCATTATTCATATTAAAATTTTTAATTTTTCCCATATTATCACCAATATAAATTCTTTTTAAAGATTTATCAGTAACAAATGTAGTTATTTCATTATTTTCCATTAAATTATCATAAACTTTTGAAACTTTTCCATTAAATGCATTCCATATTTTTATTTTTTTTAAACAAATTGTTACAAATTCATAAAAAGTTGGATTATAATAACAACCTAAAATAAGTTGATCATCAGCTAAATTTGGATTTAAAGATGTATCACTTTCTAAAACCATTAATTTATCACCATAAGTTACAATTTTTTTAATCTTTGTAAGAAATATCATTTTTAAATTAGAAGATATTTTTTTTTTTTTAGAATTATTAATATCTTGTTGTAATTTTTTATCAACAATAGATTCATTTAAATTAATAGTTTGAAAATTAAAAAAAGTATTAATATCCCATAATTTAATATTACCTAAAATATCAATAGAAACTAATTCTTCATCAGAAGAATTAATAGCAATAGAATTAATACTCCAATTATGACCAACTAATTTATAAATAGCATTACAATCAATATAAGGATCATATATAAAAATATCATGATCAAATCCACAAGTAAATAATAAATTTTTATTTGAATCATATACAATTTGATAAATACAAGTATCTTGATCAGTATAATATTTTCTATAATCTTTTAACATTGTATCCCATAATATTACATTTCCATTATAATATCCTGCTGCTAATAATTGTAATTTTCCTAATATTAAAATACATGATACACTTTCTCTATTCATATTCTCTTTTTTCATTATTGATAATAATTTTTCTCCTCTTAAATTCTCTTCATTTATTTTTTTTTGATTTCTTGAAGATTGATTATTTTGATGAGTAGAAGAAATAATTGTTTTAGTTTCCATTGAAATTTTTTCTTTACCATATTTTAATTCTCTTTCATGTTTATTTTTTGCAATTGAAAAATCAAAAATTTCACCTTCTAAATTTTTACTTTTTGTTAAATCCCATTTTAAAATTTTACCATCAGTTTGACCAGTATATAAATGTTTTTGCATTGGATCCCAAGTCATAGTATTTTGAGGTGAATCTGTATTTAAAATTGCACATGAAAAATTATTTTTATCTATTACATTTTTTTTTATTTTATTTACATTTTTAAATTCTCCTTCAATATATTTCCAAGCAGATATTTTATTATTTGATGATGAAACTAATAATGTATCATATTCTGGAATAAATTCTGTTGTTAATACTGTTAATTTTTTATTTATTGATTTATTTATTGAATCTAATTTATCATTGTTTATTTTTGCTAATTCATGTTTTAATTTTTCTGGTGTTTTTTCATTTGTTTCTTTTTTTATTCTTTTTGGACTTATACTACTTTGTTTCATACTTGAACTATTATTTAATATTTGAGAATTTGAATTTGAATTTTTATTTAAATTCATTTTCATTTTTGTAACATATTCTTGATGTAATTTCATTTTTAATTTTTTTTCTTCATCTTCTTTTTTTACTAATTCAACAGCTCTATTATTTAATTCAATAATTTCTAATTCATTTATTTCTTTTTGAGTTTCTTTAATATCAATTTGAGCTTTTAATTTTTTACAAGTAGTTCCATCATAAAATTGAATAACACTTTTTGAATCTTGAACTAAACCAATTAAATTAAATTTTTCAATATAAAAAGCAGTAGAAATAGATTCTGTAAAATCACTTGAATCAATATTATTTTTAGATATAGAATAAGATCTAAGTGAATAAATAAGGTTAGTAGTATTTCCATTATTATAATTATTAATAATATAATTAGTAAATTCATCCCATTCCATTTTTTCATTATCATTTAAATCTATTTCATTAAATAATCTATCTAATAATTTAATTAAAATATTTTTTCTATTTTGTAAATCTGGTTGCCATGATAATAAATGATTTTTACAAATAGAAATAAATTCATATTTTGTTAATGCACCTAGTCTTTCTTTAAAATGAGATTTTATTATTTTAATTGTTATTGGATCAAAACCAATTGATAATTCTCTAAATAATTTATCTTCTAATATTTTTTTTTTTGAATAAGTTGTTCTTGGTGAATATATATAATCATATTTTCTTATTTCATTTGGAACTCTTTCATCTCTTTTTTCTTGTATTGGCTCAAATTTATCTTTTATTACTGTTTCTTCTTTATTATTTGGAGAAATTTGGTTTTTTTTTTTTTTTTTTTTTTTTTTTTTTGAATGACTTTTTTTCATTTTATTAACCTTTTTTTCTGATATTTGTGATAATCCATTATCTGATTTATCATCTTCTGTTATATTCTCTTCTGTGTTTAAATTAAGGGGAGTTTCTTGAGTTGTTTCTGTTTTTATGTTTGGAATTTCTTCTGCCATTTTTTTTAATTGTTTTTTTTATATTTTTTTTTTTGGGTGATTTTTTTTATTTTTTTTTGGTTACATAAAAAAAAATATTTTTTAGAGATTGAATATATTTTTTTTTGAAATGAACTTTTAAATTTTTTTTTTTAAATTTTGTTTAAAATTAATTTAATTATATATATAATTTATTTAAATTATTTTCTTCTTCTTCTTCTCTGCATTCATTTAAAAATTCAATTTCCTCTTCTTTCAAAGTTAAATTATAAACACCATAAATACCATTTAATGCTTTAATAATATATAAAATAAATGGTCTAATAAATTTAGTATCTAAATGATTAATTTCACAAAATATTTTAACAGTTTTAAACATATCATCATATCTTCTAATTTTAAAAACTAAACTTTCTTTTTCAGAAACTTTAACATTTATACTAAGAATATCAGTATTTTCTTTTTCTTTTAACATTTCATTATTCTCATAAAAAGAATTTCCAATAAATGTATTATTAATATTTCTAGTTAATTCCATTGATGAATGTTGTCTAGTATAAAAAGGAAGATTTGAATCATAAGGAGAAAAAGCAGAAACATTTATATTAAAAAGATTATAATTTGAATTTATTTTTGAATTAATTACTACATTATTAATACACGAATTTAAATTATTTGAATCTGAATTACTTCTAATAAAAGTTTTATTTATTATATTTGAATTATCATTATTTAAATTATTAACTCTATTTATACAACAATTATTTTGAGTAAATGATGATAATAATTTAATTTTATTCATTTGAATTTGTTGATTTAATAAATAAGTTTTATATATATTTGCAAGTTTTTTAGGAAAATAAAATGCTTCTTTCATTTCTTCATTTGATAAATTTAAACAATTAGATGTAATTATTTTTTTTTCTTCACTATCACTTTCATCAAAAGAAGATGAATTAAATTCTTTAATTTCATTTTCTATTATTGTTTTTTCATCTTCATCTTTTTGTTTTTCAATTTTTTCGTCTATTATATTTGAATTATTTGTATTTGGAAAAGTAGAAATAGCATTATTTGAATAATTAGAACAATTTTCTTTATTTGAATCATAATTTTCAATTGTATTATTTAAATTATTTTCAATATTATTTTTTTCTTCTTTAATTTCAATTGTTTTTTTCTCATTTGAAAAAGTTGAATTTAAAATTTTATTATATGTATAATCATCATCTAATTCTTTTAAATTTGAACTTCTTTTTCTTGGATGAACATTATAATATTTGCTATGAGTATATTTTGGTTTTTGATAATGCTCATATATTTGTTTTTTATGGTAAGAAAATCTTTTTTGTCTTCCACGATTTTTTTCTAACATATGATTTATTTTTGATTTATAATTTAAATTTAAAGTTCATTTTATTTTAAATTCTTTAGTTTGATAATTTTTTAAATCTATGAAAAAAAATATATTTATTGGTGAGTTATATTTATTTAATTTTATATTTTTTTTTATTGTTTTATTTCAATAAATAAACAAAAAAAATTAAATAATTAATGAAATAAAATAGTTAAATTTAAAGTTCCAGAAGAATTAATATTTTAGTTTATTTAAAATTTTTCACAATGTTTCACCATTTTGACCATCAATTTCTACAAAAAAATATAAAAATTATTTACTTTTTATTCTCTTTTTTATTGTTTTAAGATATTTTTGAATTTTTACCAAATACATCGTTAAAATTGTAAAAATCAAATTAATTGAAATTAAAAACAAAATGATTTTTATAATTGTTTCAAAATTAAACCAATTCACCATTTTAATAAAAAGTTTTAAATTAAAGAAAAACATAAAAATTATTTTTAATTGAAAATAATTTGAGGATTTTTATTATTTTTATAATATTTTCTTTAAAATGACAAAAAAAATACAAAAAAATAGAAATAGGAACAACACATATAGCACTTGATTTTTTATTTGTAAATGAATCAAAATAAAGTGGAATTATTATATTTACATTTATTAAACAAATTGAATATATTATCAAATAAAAGGAATCTAAAAAAATATATTTATAATTATGATAAATAAATTAGAATACAGTTTTTTAATTATTTTATTTTACTTAAATTTTATTTATAATATTTTACAATATTAATATCATTGAATTATAAAATATTTTAATTTCTCATTTTATTTCTTAAAAAATATTTTATTTTCAAAAATAAACTTAAAAAAATTAAGAAAAAATATAAATTCGAAATGATATGAAGAAAATAGTATCATTTAATTATTTATATTAAATAAAAATGATTGAAAAAAATTTATGTATACAAATTTTAAAAATATTTATTATTACAATAATAATACTCTAATTTCTTTATTTTATTGGCAATTATTTTGATAAAATTATAATAATATGAATAAAAATATTTAATTAAAGAACTTTATATTTTTATTCATTTATTATTATTATTTTATTTTTTATTTTGATTAATTAATGGTGCAGCACTTATATTAGAATTTTCAACATTTTCTATTGATTGATAATTTTCATTATTATTATTTATATTAGATTGATAAGTTGGATAATTATAATTTTGATTTTCATTTATATTAGGTTTTTCTACTTTAGGAAATTCAATCATTTGAGGATATTGAACATAAGATATTTGTGAATTATTATTATTAATATTTCCTATATTTGAAGTATTATTTATATTACTATTTGGATTTGGATAATTATCAATATTATAATTTGGATTTGGATTTATATTTAAGTTTGGATTACTCATTTGAATGTTTTTGTCAAGATTAATATCTATATTTTGATTAGGATTTGTTTCTATATTTAGATTAGTAGACATTTGAATATTTTGATTAGGATAAATGTTAGTATTTTGTTTAATATATATATTATTATTTTGATAAGGATACATATAACTATTTGAGTTATTATATTTATTATTAGTTTGATTAGGAGTATTTTCATTTAGATTAGGATAAATATTATTATTTTGATTAATAATTTCATTTTGATTAGGATAAATATTAATATTTTGATTAACAAATTCATTTTGATTAGGATAAATATTATTATTTTGATTAACAAATTCATTTTGATTAGGATAAATATTCATATTTTCATCAGAACAAACATTTGTATTTTGAAGAGAATAAATATTAGTTTTTTGATTTGAAAATAAAGGATTATTTTGATAAGGAAGATAATTATTATTATTTTCAATATTTTCTTTAAAATGACCAATCGAAATAGGAATAATACATCTAGGTCTTGATTTTTTATTTGTAAATGAATCAAAATAAAGTGAAATTTTTATATTATATTCACATTTAATTAAACTTGAAATACAAGTAGGTAAATATTCATTAATATCAACATTATTATTTAAAGGTTCATATTCTCCACTAATTGAACTTAAGCAAATATCAGAATCATACATTTCAATATTACAATGAATATCATTAATTTCTCCTTTTTTAATTAATGCTTTAAATTTTTTTTTATTTATTGTTTTATCAAAATTAAATTTTGCTTTATGAATATAAGGAGAAAAATTAACTAATCTATGAATAGTTACTTTAATTTCATTTACATCAATTTTTCCATTTGAATTATCTATATTTATATCAATCGGTATATTTTCTTTTATATAAAAAGTATTTTTTAATATAGAACAAGTCATATTAATTGTTCCTTTATTCATTAAACCCCATTTTTCTATATGAACACTTGAAGAAGAACTTAAAGGAGAATTAAGAATTAAAGGAAGTGTTTTTATATGAATCATTTCATCAGTAATTTCTAAATTATTTTCATTAGAATTTAATTGAATTATTTCTCCTCTTAAAATATATCTTATAAAACCTCTTACTTGAAATTTAGGATATTCAAAACTTGGTAATGAAAAATTATTTGTGTTTATAATAAAAGGTAAATTTATCATTCCTGAATTTAAATTTATATTTTGAATATTATTAATATCTAAATAAATTTCTTTAATGTGAATTATTTTATTTTCTCTATCAAAAATATCATGTTTTTCTGAATCACTATTTGCAGAATGTTTTCTTTCATTTTTTGATGCAATCCATCCTTCATATAAATTTAATGTAATTTTTATTTTTGATATATTTGAAATATTACATTGTGAAATATTCGTTAATGTTATTTCACCATTTATTGGTTCTGATATGAAATAATCTTTTTTTTGAAATGAAAAAGAAATAAAATTTGATTTTTTTAATTTTAGTGAAGAATTTCCCATATAAATTATTTTACAAAGTAGGAATTATATATATATATATTTTTTTTTAATACGTAATAAATATATAATTTAAATAATTAAAAACTATATATATATTCATTTTTGATTAATCAATTATTTTTTACATTCTTGAAAATAAATATATCAACTTCAATAAAATATTAAACTGAATGAGATATTGTATATTTAATTAAAATAAAAATATTTTATTAAAAACTTTTATTTAATATTGTTTAATATATTTTCTTTTCAATATTTATTTCTTTAATATAATTCCTAATTTCAAAATGAGGTTATGAATTGAAAATGATTATAATATAAGAAAACAAATATTTTTTTTAGAATTTTGTTAAAAAAAATTGAAATATGTATAAATTAGTTTTTTATATTATTTATATAAGATATCTAATCTATAAAAACAAATATAAAATAAAAATAAAAATTTAATAATTTCAATTAATAAGTAAAAATAAGGATAAAAATGATTAATTATATAATATTAAACGAATTATAAAACAAAATTTTTCTTAATATCTATTTCTATCTATATATAAATAAATAAATAAAATAAATTCATTATATGAAAAAAAATCCATATAAAAAAATTCACATAAAAAAATAACAATTGATTAATTTAAATTATAATTAAATTAAAAAAATTAAAAAAATATTTGATTAAATTAATTTATTTAATCTTAGATATATTATGGCAAAGACAATAAGTGCAAAAGCCTATAGGAAAAAGAATAACACAGAACTTTTAGCAGATTTAAAAAAACTAAGAGAAGATTTACAACAAATTCGTTTTACAAGAGTTTCTGGAACAGCAGTTTCAAAATTATCAAAAATAAAAACTTTAAGAAAAGAAATTGCACGTGTCTTAACAATATTAAGGGAAAATAAAAAAAATGAAGTAATTTCAAATTTAAAAACACGAGTTAAAAAAGAAAAAAAAGATGAAAAAGAAGAAGAAGTTAAAGAAACAATTAAAAACCTTAAACTTAAGCATATTCCAATTGATTTAAGACCAAAAAAAACTAGAGCTCAAAGAAAAGCTTTGACTAAATTTGAAAATAATTTACTTACTTTAAAACAATTAAAAAGAAAACTTAATTTTCCTAAAAGAAAATTTGCTGTTCCTTACGTTGAATCTAATAAAGAATAAATAATTTTTTTTTATATTTTTTTCTGATTATTTTTTGAGAAGGAATTAATATGTTAAATTTATTCATTTTTTTAATTTTTTTTTGTTCTTTTTCTTTATTTTTTTATTATTATTGAATTTTTTTTTAGAAATAAAAATTTATTTCTTTTTCTAATTTTTTTATACATAAAAAAAAAAAATTCAATTTTTATAATTATTTTTTATAATACAACAAATAACAAAAAAAAAGTTCATATAAAAAGGAAAATTAATTATTAATTATATAAATAAAAAAATAAATATAAAGTATTAAATGAAATCCAATGGAGCAATTTCTGAAATCAAAACAAATAAAAAAGATGATAAAAATAATATAACATCATCAATAAAAGATTATGATGAAGAATGTTTAAGTTTTGAATCAAAATATAAAACAAAATTAAAACAAGAAGAAGAAAAAACAGAAAAAGAGAAATCATCAACAAATTCAACATCATCTCAAAATGAAAATAATAATAATAATATAAATTATTCTTCAATAAATTATTTTTATAATTCTTTTCAAAATAAATATGATAGGAAAATGTCTTCTCCTATTTGTTATTATTATGATGGATTTGATAAATATTTATGTGAAACTAATTCTAGTTTAATTGACTTTTCTAAAAGTCATAATTTTATTAATAAAGAAATATATTTTAATTGTGATAATAATAAAAATAATGAAAATAAATTCAGACATTACTCCTTTGGAAATGTCAATGAATTACATTTTAATCAAATTCAAAATAATAAAGATAATAATAATGAAAATAGTAATTATTTGAATAATTGTAATACTTCTTTTTCAAAATATAATTCATCAATTTATTATTTAAATAATTCCAATTATGAAAGTAAAATTAATTTTATTTAAAAATATAGTTAATGGTAATATAAATTATAATAAAATAAATAATCCTAATTTTCAAATGATAAATATTGGATTTAATGAAATTAATAATTTTTTATATAATAATAATTACAAAATAAGAAAAAGAATGAGACCATTTACTGAAAGAACTGGAGATTGGTTTTGTTCAAGTTGTAAAAATTTAAACTTTGCTTTCAGAGTGATATGTAATAGATGTCATTTGTCTAAAGAAGAGTCAGAAAAAATTATTGAAAAAGATATTAAAAATAATGAAAGTAAAGATAGTAATTTTATAGGAAAAAATGAAACAAAAAAAAATTGTGAATTATAAATAATAATAGTATCAGAAGTTTTATCAAGAAAAATGAAAATATTTCTATGGAATAATAAATAATATTTTCTTTTGACAAATTTTTTTAAATTTATATTATTGTAAATATATAATACCTTTTTCAGGATTTAATTTAATTTTAGAAAATTTATATAATTTATTTGATTAAAAATTATTTTTTGGATTTAAAGAAATTTATAATTATATATTGAAATAAATTTTGCTCAAAAGTTTATACTTTTATTTATATTTAAATAAACATTTATTCCATATTTAAAATGTTTATTATTAAAATTTTAGATTATTCATATATCTTATAAAGAATAGTATTTTTTTCAAATTATTTTTTTTATTTTATTATACTAATATATATATATAAATAATTATTATTTACCTTACAATGGGGATTGGGGATTGGGGATTGGGGATTGGGGATTGGGGATTGGG
>JAEEGK010022670.1_pt1 | contig 13166 bp, 14 predicted proteins | sample 8958771 | NCBI WGS metagenome assembly JAEEGK01 (sample SAMN16246547, study PRJNA631951) | gut metagenome | biome: gut microbiome; feature: rumen; material: SC-attached | host: Bos | place: Iran: Karaj | collected 2018-10 | reverse complement strand
GAGGCGGAGTCATTGTGATGGGTATATCTCCCAGCAGTCCCATCCAACAGGATCTCTTTGACATCAATGCCGAACAAATCGAGAAGTTCAGGAGGCTGGATAAGGTGATAGACCGTATCAACAAGTGCTATGGTTCTGAGACCATCGTCATCGGCTCACAGCAGTACACCCAGAAGAACGGCAAGGGCAAGGCTGATGTCTTTGCTAATGCCATCAAGCACGATTTCAAGAGCAAGAATCCCACTACCAGATGGAGCGATATTATCAAGCTCAAATAAAAATTTTGGTATACTTTTCGATTATTATTTACACTCGTCGAAGAACCATTGCGCCCAACCCCCTCGAATTCGAGGGGTTAAAAAAGGGATCGAATTCGACCCCTTTATGGTGCCATGTGATTTTATTTTGCAAATAATCTTGCGTAAAATTTTGCATTATTAAAAATAATGCCTATCTTTGCACCTAAGTATCGGCTAATCGTCATGACATGACGCTGACCAAGGTCAGATTTGAGCCTCAGTGGAGGTGCCGGTATGATCTTTGCGGGAACAAAATAGCATCAGCTATTTATTCAGAGCATCGTGAAACCTAGGAAATTTCAACGAAGATATGCTCATGAGTAAGTCAGCCGATGTCTGCGCGATAGCGTGGGCATGACTTATATCTTAGCATATCAGGTACATTCCTAGGACCTCACGATGGAGAGAAAAGCCAGGTCTGCGCTTCTTTCATTCTCTGAACTTTCTGCAAAATTGGTTCCGTCCGCTTTGGCTGGACAGATTGAGAGTACATTTGCAATTCAATAACAATAAAAACGTAAGATTATGCTAAAGATTAACCAATTCTATTGGAACTTGTACAAAGAGTCGCCAGAAGGTAAAAAAACAATTGAGAAGTTTGAGAAAGCATCGAATGATGATTTCTCTATCGATGATTCAATTAGGATGCTTGAATATTTCGACCCTGAGTGGTTCTTGAATATTGATGAAAATGAAGTTCAATGGCTATTTCGAGAAGCAAAGCACATTGCTAATGAATGGACCTTCGATAATACAAAGTCTATGCGTAATAACGCGGAAGAATGGATGGAATCGTCTTTTGACGGTGACTTTGGTGTTGCTATTCAATACATTGCGCCATTATCGTTCTTTTTATACAAAAAAAATCCTTCTTATTTTATCCCATATATGTTTCTGCTTAGATACAATTACATCAGACAAATATTAGAAGACTACGACTTGGATATAAAAGAGGTACCAGGAAAAGCAAATGTAAGAGATAGATGTTTTTACTATTTAGATATTTGTGATGCGTTAAGCAAATTTAGGGAACTGAATGATAATATGACAGCCCCCGAGTTGTGCGCTTTCTTATATGATATGGAGAGAAAGCAATATGATGCCTCATATTCTAAAGATATCACTCCATTCCCTCAAGTATGGCTTACAGGTGGAAAAAAATCAGAAAAAGAAAGCAGAGAAGAAAAAATGTTTTGGCATGCGAATGCTGAAACTAAGAAGGGAGACATTATTGTTTTTTATGAGACAGGCCAAACATATATCAAGGAGAATAAATCTTGTATTACTGGAATCTGGATAGCTCAAACGGATGGTATATCTGATCCATTGTTTTATTATTATGGACAGGTGATTATTGGAAATGAAATAAAAATCAAACCTATACCATTTAAGGTTCTTGCTTCCGATCCGCGTACCAATAAATTACCACGTTTAGGTGCTCATTTCTTAGGTATCAGCGGAGATGCTGTGTCCACTAAGATCTATGAGGGCTTGCTTGAACTTATTGAAGAAAGAGATCCTTCATTCGATAGAGGCAGACTTCCCCAATTACATGAACCGTATAATGCTAAGGTAAAATACGATGAGCGAGGAGATATGAAACCAGAAAAATGGGTTGAAGTATATCTTATCAAGGAAATGCTGGAAAAGATGGGATGGGGAATTCCAGAGGTAGACTATCGCCGTCAAGTTCATCTTCAATTAGGCAGAGCAAAAATAGAAGGTGAAAAAACTCAGGATGGAAGAACAGATTTCTCGTTGTTCCCATTTGGGAGACAACTTAAGTGTGCAGATGTCCTTATTGAAGCTAAAGCACCAGGCGAAATGGACGGAAAAGATATAGAAAAGGCATTCTGGCAGGCCGAATCTTATGCAAGTAGGCAATATGCCAATCTTATAATCTTAGCAGATGGTGACAAAGTTCTTCTTTTCCCCAAAAGTAAGGATGGTACGTTTAAGTATTCCAATAATCCAGAATCCTTTACTTGGAATGAAATATTTTCTAATACAGATGATAAGTTTACTAAATTGCGTAAAATAATTCTAAGTTATCGCAAGCATGGTAAATAGAAAATTAATAAGAACAACTAAATAATAAAGAAATATGAGAGAACTGGATCCAAAAATTGATTATCAGATGGTTCTTGGTCAGCAAATTATAAATGTGCTGCAAGGACAAAAAATTGAAAGTATTCGTCATCAATGCGAAGGGAATATTCACGCGATGAATTTTCGCAGCATAAAAGAAGGAACAAGTTTTAAGGTTAGCGAAAAACTGCTTCCTCAATTTTATGCTCTGTGTGAAGAAGTTAAGGAAAAATTGGATTACAAAGAGCCTATTGACTTTTACATTACTGGCCACAGTGAAATTAATGCTTGTGCTGCCTTCTCTTATGACGAGAACTATCCTCATATGATAGAGATATACTCTGGCGCATACAATTTGTTGAGTGAAGATGAACTTAAATATCTTGTTGGTCATGAGATTGGTCATTTAATAGATGGTGATGCCGTTATTACTGGAATATTCCGTTTCCTGTATCCTGATGAAGAATCGTTAGATAATTGCCCGGAATTTCTCATTAAAAGATATGATCTCTATAAGCAGGTCGCAGAACTGAGTGCAGACCGCTATGGCTATATGGCCTGCGAGAACTTGGATACCTGTGTAAAAGCAATATTTAAAATGGCATCTGGGGTAGACCTCGCAAAGATGAATGTCGGCGTGAAGGCTCTGATGGAAGAAAATGATCGACATTTGGACTGTCTGTTTAATGAAGGAGGTTTCACTGGTGATTCTCATCCTGTTGATCCCATTCGTGTTCGTGCATTGGATTTGTTCGCAAATGCCAAGACACAGACAGCATTGACAAAGGGGATGAACGAACTTATTGCCATTCTACAGACATTTACTTTTGGCGAACTTGATGATGCACTTGCAGACTTTGTCGCTTCTGCTGGAATCCTTGTCTCTCAGGTAGACGGAAAAAGCGATAAGAGAGAAGAAGAATATATCATCAAAGAACTGGCTCAGTTCACTCTGTTCCCATACAAAGTGCTGAAGCAAGTTGAAAAGGGCGATGTAGTCAAGATATTTGAAGATTCCTTTAGTAAGATTTTAGAAATAGCTACTCCAGAAGATGAGATAACTCCATTGAACTATATCTTGGAGATTGTCGTTGCGGATAACATTTTCGACGATAGGGAAATGTCTGTAGTATATGATTTGGGTAGAAGAATGGGGTTGTCTGATTATCAGATATCGAAAGAGATTGCATTAAAGCTACGCGAAAAGTTCCAGCCAAGAGCTTCTGCATTGAAATAAGTTCCCTCATGCGAAACAGATGGGATAACAAAAAATCTCATCTGTTCGCTTTGACTGAACAAATAATTATTACCTTTGCAGCAAATTTCAAATTTATAGATATGGAAAAGAATGGTATTATTGATTACGAGAAGGTATTTGGTCTGGAAATTACAACAGCAAAAGGTCAGGTGTTCTCACGTAAGCGTATAGAGAACGGAAATGGTGATGTGTCCTTTGTATATTCTTGCTATCTAGGTATTTTTCATCCTGTATACGATCCCAATGGATTATATTTTATGGTTGATTATAAAGGCAATATTATTAAATATATTCCTGATGACGATAGCATCTATAGTGACTTGATGAGTAACGATGCAGATGTGCTGAAGAAAGCCATCAACTATGTTTATCAGAGAGCTAAGCGCGATTTTAACAAAGAAAAATACGGGGAAAGGTAAAGACGGCTGCAGAACATATGGAAAAAATTAAATTAAAGTTTTCAGTCACACCCAGTCTCTTCCCTAGAAACGGCATGGTTGTAGTCCTGACGCTGGACGAGAAGGGAAAGAACTATAGAGCAAAGTTGGGAAATGAACTTTTAGGAGAAAAGAAAGAGCTGCCACCTCTACCCAAACGTATATTGAACGCTTTCACGGAGAATGCAATCGATAAGATTCTATCAAAGGACGAAATTCCTAACGAATCTGGTATGATGGTGCTCGATGGAAATCACTATGAGATTACAATAACCAAGGGTAAAGTAAAAAAAGAGTATTACGCGAATGATGCAAGCATCGAAACGTATCCTCTCCTGAGATACCTTGCAAGTTGGTGCAGAAGACGATAAATTGAAAGAAATGGCAAAGCAACAAAATCAGTGGCTATTGGAACGAAGCAATCTGTATGCGAAGTATGCAGAGCAGATGCCTAAGAGCGCGAATTATGTTCAAGTTTCGCTCGACCCTCCCAAGTATGGGATGATTGACATGCATCTTTCTGTCAATTACAAGGAGAAAGGGTTACTGACTCCTTCTGCTGATACCGATGAGCCATTCGATAAAATAAAGAGATGGTTGGAGGACATCGTAACAAGTGGCGCAGGCATTAGTTGGGTAACGATAGATTGCGATCCAGAGCTTGTGACCTTATGCTTCGAACCTATTCTTTATTGGGACGGATACAATGGACATGCTTATCGTGATGGCTACAGTGGAATCTTCTATGTGTATGATAGCGCTCTTAACAAGATTATAGTTGATACACTTTGCACAGCAGAAGGCTTGGTAAAGTCGTTCTATAACTCTATCATAAACTATGCTAAGGAGATGCAGCAGAATGATGATGTTATTGAGAATTGGGTGCTTCATGAGATATGTGCTGAGGATGAAGGGTTAGAGGAAGATTCCCCAGAGCTGAAGAAATATTTCCTGAAGGATGTTAGGTCAGGTATCATAGAAGAATACTTGGGAATAAAAAAGTAGAATCTGTTCGCTCTGGCTGAACACATAATCATTACCTTTGCATCAGAAAACCTCTATAATGGTGTGACGTATGGCCGAGGAGAAACAAACAGGAGATCGCAATGCCCAATATTGAGGGAGCGAATCTTGTTTTAGTCTGCGGCTGCCGCGATCGGTGCGGCTGAGTACAGATGAGGCTGGCTCCCACCTGACGTTTTGGGTATGGCGGCCAGCCTTTTAAAAAAGAAATGAATAGCCCATGCCGCGGTTTGGTAGGCGAACATGTGCACAAGGGGTCAGACCCTGTGTTATGGAGAGGTCTGATGCCTCTCCACAATTGTTTTATTATATAGAGTAAAGACTCTCCCTCAAGTTCTCCCTAGCGCAATAATTAACGGCTTTGACACATCTGCGGGGGGATTTTTACTTTTTACCTTTAAAACGTTGCTCATTTTTTTCGTCAAAACATAAAAAAGTGTTCTTAAATTTGCGAACATCAGAAATATTTCTTATCTTTGCAGCCGAATGATTATAACGTTTGAAGAAACATATTTAGAGGAACTCTATACGCAGGGCAAAGCCAATGATAAAAAACATCGGTTTCAGCCCCATATCGTCGACAAGTATATTAAGGTGATCAACCTGATGAAACAGCAGGAGAATGTGCTTGGACTCACGAAATACGGTTCGTTGCACTACGAAAAGCTGGTTGGCGATAAGAAGGGAATATCTTCAGTTAAGGTGAACGACCAGTATCGTATAGAGTTTACAGAAGAAACGGAGGATGGCAAGCAGATTGCAACCATTTGCAACATAACAGAACTTTCGAATCATTATAAATAAGTAAAAAGGAGGAAACGACGATGATAACAGTAAAAGGAAAAGACCCAAAAATGATAGCCAACAACTTGAAGCCTTACAAGCCTACGCATCCTGGCGAGGTATTGAAAGACGAGTTGGAATTCCGTGGAATCTCTCAGCGTGGACTGGCTAAGAAAATGGACATTTCATATTCAGCACTCAATGAGGTGCTGAATGGCAAACGTGCGCTCAACCCTGAGTTGGCGATGATGATGGAAGCAGCCTTGGGCGTAGATGCCGCTCCGCTCTTGGCCATGCAGAACGAATACGACATGCTAATGGCAGAGCGCAACGAGTCGTTTATGGAGAAAATAAAGAATATTCGCCGTATCGCAGCTGTATTTTAGAAATATAGCCAGATACGAATCAGCTCTGTGGCGGGGTGTGGAACGACCATCTGGGTACACTTCGCCGTGATTTTCAAACCTTGGGATGTTTAAGAAGATCTCTGGAAAGAGAAATGTAAAATAACTATTTTCTTTTTATTTGTTAAATAATTGCTGTTTTATTTGGATTGTATTGGAATTATTTCTATCTTTGCAACGTCATCAAGAAGATGATAGGGGCAGGGCGAAAGCCGTGTACCGCCACAAGGTCGTTTTTTAGCGGCCCTTATTTTTTACTCACAATATGGTATTGCCGTCATACACACTGAGTATGAATCACAGGAGTTTGACACTTTGTGAGCACACTTTGTGAGTGGAAAATGCATGCACAAATAAGGCGCTTTGTGCAAGAAATGTTTTTTAACTAAAAATAGTTGAGTCGGCTTAATTGCCGGCTCATTTTTTTTGTGTACCTTTGCAGCTCGGTATTAACATTTGGACAATTATGGATAATAATAAAACTCAAGAATATAATCTTTTAAGCAACTTCGAGCGCAAGGCCGATGCGCTGGTATGCTCATCGTGCCTTCTGTCTCTGAACGCGATGAGCATGAGTCTGGCAGTAGATGCCTGTCGGCTAACGAAGTTCTTCAGGCTGCTGCTCGAAGATTGGAAGAATTGTTTGCCATTAGGAGATGCCTACGATGTCAATTTTACGACGTGGGGCAGCAAGACGTGGGAAATCATCGAGAGGGTAAGATATGCCTACAGTCTGAACATGGTGCAACTCAATCAGTATGAATATGAGTCAAACTGCTATTTGGAGTTTAAGGACAAGCAGGATGCTGTAGGTCCGATGGACGGTTCGATGAAGCCCTTACAAATGGTATCAGAAGGAGAGGCTGGTGTCATTTTGGTGTGTGCTTTACGTGAGCTGAGTGAGATCATGATGGAAATCTCTGAGTTTCTGAGTTCGCCTACTGAAGAGCAAATCGCGACCTCATTTGAGCAGTGGCGTGTCTGTTATCATCGTCAATATCATGACTCTTGTCAGAAAATGTATAACAAGTGGAAACTTCTCTTTACGCCTCGCACATTAAAGAAGAATCTGAAAGAGCGCATGGTTTCGGAACTGGAGAACTTCAGACAGATGTTCTTAAGTGATGCTGAGTTTGAATTGGTATATGACTCAGAACAGAAAGACATCGATATTGAGGGTGTCTCCCGATTTCTCTTCACCAATTCCGATAGGTTTGGCATCTCGTATATGAGGGAAAATCCGGTGTTCAGTCAGGAACTGCTAAAATTGTTCTATAGCATCGACACTTTGCGTATGATGCAAGCCGACCTGCAGCCAAAGAAGAAACAGGCGGAGAAGGCTGTGGCCCCCGTTGTGGATGAACTGGAGTTGAAGGTTATGGAAGTGACTGGGAAGATCAAACACCTGGCGACAGAACGTTGGAAGCAACACCTGCCTAAGTTATGGAAGGGCGTCTTTACTTCTTTTCGGGATAACATCGCCAAGGCAGGCCCTCACGAGAAGTTCAAGGACTATAGTAAAAAGACGCTGTATTGTATCATCGGTCATCTGAAGACGAAGGGTATCTATCAGAATCAGGTCTCGAATCTGGAACTGACCAAAGTTCTGGAAGGTACGAACAATGGCATGCGTAAGTATCTGAACAATGGGCTGATTGAGCTGGAGCAGTCGCTTATGGAACGTATAGCGTCGTATGTAGATCAGGAGATGCAGGCTCTGGTGCCAGAGACTTGATCGCTGACTGATAATTGATTGATAGTTGTGTGATAGTTGGCCATTGCTAACTATCACATTTTTTGTTTTATTCTTTGTTTTCTGGGTGATAGATAATTGATAGTATCATCTGGATAGATAGTTTTCTCTCATCATGGATATGCAGTACTTTTGCCGACGATGAAGGAAGTTGTATTACATATCGAGGATTCGGCATTTGAGAAATTCATGGGGATTATCGACATCTGTCCAGACGTAACAGTGTGGAGTACAGGTGAGGGTGTAGATATCAAGAGCATTGTAGACATCTGTTTTGCCTCTGCGGTGAAGGAGATGATTGACGACAATGCCCTGAAAACGCCATCTGATTATACCTATATCATGCAGGTGGTACTAGAAGACCATCTGAAATGCGGTACCTTGTTTGTTACTCCTGACGAGTTTATCGGCTACCTTAAAATCTTAGGCATTGAGAAACTCCCTAGTCGCAGCAGCCTTTACCGGACGAGTGACACCATACTCGGATCGTATCCTAACTGGACGTTCACCGACCAGCCCAATCACTTTGAAGAACTCCGGAGAAAAAACATCGCAAGACAGTTTCTGAGTGCCTTCAACCGGTATAAAAGGCAGCAATAGGACGAGATTTGGGACAAACACCCGATTGTGAAACGGGATTTGGGACAGGTCGGAAAATTCTCATTGTCAGGTGAAAATATACCCCTAATTTTGCAGTGTCGAAAGACAAAAAGAGAGTTATTCACATTATAAATAATTTTAATTTTAGTTTTAAAATGAAGAACAAGAATGGTATTGAGATCAAGGCTTGCTGCGCTTCGTGCCAGCACAGGCTGATGACGGTTGATGACAGAATTTGTGGCCTGACCAAGGCATCGGTAGCATCGGACTACAGCTGTAACCGATGGAGAATGGAGAAGCTGTTGCAGAATGCCGGCAACGGCGGCGGTAAGGTCAAGAAGTGGCAGTATCTGTGTTTCTTTATGGAACACTGGATCAAGCAGCGCAACGACTTGGAGGCCGGTCGGATTGACCCGACGAAGCTGCTGTCGGTTGAGCAGATCAGGAAGGAATATAACGAGCTGCATGGCTCAGAGTTTATTAATATCTAATTCATTTTTTAAAGTTATGCTTAAAGTTTTAAGAGTTGCGGGCCAGACAGAGCCCATCGAAGTAACAAGTCGGAAACAGGAGGGTCAGAAGATCCACAAGTGTTTCGTTCGTCTGAAGGAGATTGGTGACAACTACACCGAGTATGTCGCTGCCGTGTTGGGTAACGGAGCCACGGTGAAATACACCGAAGGCACCATCGTAGCCGCCGATCTGTCCTTTACTTCTCATGAAAGCCAAGGCGTTTTTTATCAAGATGTACTTGCACGCGAGATTGTAGTTCTTAAGTAAAATGGGGTTGAAAGGTAACGAGTGAGGGAAGAGTACCAGGTTTAATTTGTCGACAGCTAACAACTCGCTCTGATCCTGAGACTCGAAATCTTTCAACAACATGACATTCAAGAAGATTTTGTTTGGCGAAGAAGCCATGCTGGCCCTGAAGAAGAGTAAGGGCGAGCGCGTAGTGGACGGTCGTATGATAGCCATTGAGCATGACGGCCGTAGAGTGTGGGCATTTGTGCCCTATAACCGGAAACCGCGTCAGAAGCCGCTGGTCATGACCCTGCGCGACCTGGTGAACGGTTGGATCAAGATGGGACGGAAGCACATCGGCGTGTACTCCGCCGTATCCAGCAAGCTGAGTCCGGAGGAGGCGGTGGCCGTGCTGAAGCGCGACATCTGTGAGGGGCTGGATCAGGTGCTGGAGGACGGTACCATCGAAGAGATGAAGGACTTTTTTAACCTGATGGGAAATAAAGCATGATGAGACCGAGTTATTTTTACAATGTGAAGGACCGCAGGGCGAAAACGCTCACCACTGCGGTTCTCTCCCAACTGCAGACATCGCAGCAGACCAAGGACGGTATGGCCAGGATTGCGGCGCTGAAGGCAGCTGGAGAGGATATCCGACCGGGCAAGGAGATGCTTTCGGTGGTGACCTGGGGTGCCCGATACCAGGAGGGTGCGCCGAGAGGTACCGAGGGCGCTCAGGATACGGGTCTGTTCTTTATCGACTGCGACCACCTGAAGGAAGACCCCGTAGAGGTGTACTACCGTCTGCTGAATGCCAAGGCCATCGAGAATGAGGCACGCCGACAGCAGGTGGCGGCAATCATGAAGGCACATACCAAGGGAGCGCATGTCACACCCAGCGGCGAGGGACTTAGGATTATCTTGGAGAAGCTGTTGCCTGGGCAGGATAATGAGAAGAATATCGAGGCGTTTAAGGAGATGCTGAAGGAGGATCCTGCCATTGAGACAGTGGATACGAAGGTGAAGAATATCGGACATCCGAGTTTTGTGCCGAGTCTGGAGTATTGGATCTATTTTGATAATGCTATTTTGGCTGAGGACGGCGACACACAGGGGACAGGGCCGCTGTGCTCCGCAGGCTGCGCACAGTCAGACCTGTCCCCGAGTGCGCCACAGACAGACCAGTCCCCGTGTGACGCTGATGAGAAGCGGGAGGACTATCGGTCGCACCTGAGGTTTGACGCCGAGGGTTGTCCGATTGGAAGCGACGGCAAAGCCTTGCAGACCGACTATCGGGGCCATCCGCTGACGGAGATCAGGGATAACGTCATTACGCTGGCAGGAGGCAAGCCTGGCATCGGCGACCGCAATACGCGGACGTACAAGGTGCTCTCGTCTATGGCACCCATCGTGGACTACAAGGAGGAGGTGTTGCAGACACTGATACCCTACTGGGGTCTGACGTGGGAGGAGGTGGAGCCCATCGCCAAGAGTGCCGCCAAGCGTCGACCATCGGAGAAGCTGCCCTATCTGCTCTGGAAGGTGCTGCACGAGATGGGTATCGACGATGCCTCGATGCAGGTGGACGAGCACGATGAGGATGCCGCTGACGATGAGGACCTGCTGGACATCCCCAAAGACTCGAACGTGTATAAGAGTAGCTGGGGTGAGGGTCTGCCGCCATTGGCACCGGTCTTCAAGCAGTGGATTGTCAGATCGCCGAAGGACTACATCGAGATGATCTACTTCACCGTACTCTTCTGTATGGCCTGTCTGGCCTCGAAACTCAGGGCACGATACCTCGACGGCCGTATCCACTCGCCCTCGCTGTTCGTCACCGTAGAGGGCGACCCCGGCTCAGGAAAGTCGTGGATTGTGGATGTGAGCAACATGCTCTTTGAACCGATGGCCGAAGACGATGCCAAGGGCGAGGAGAAACAGTTGGCGTATGAACAGGAGCTGAAGAAATGCCGTAACAAGGCCAAGCAGCCTGAAGACCCGTTGGTGATCCAACGCATCATACCGCCTACCGTCTCGGTGACCGCCCTGTTGAAGCAGAATTACCAGAACAAAGGTCTGCACGCCGTCACCGTCTGCCCTGAGGTGGACACGATGGTGAAACAGCACAACCGAGGTGCCTGGGGGCAGCTGAGCGACATCTACCGTCTGGCCTACGAGAATGCCTTTGCCGGACAGAAGTTCATGTCGGAGAATTCCTTCTCAGGACGGGCAAGGATCTTCTATAACCTCCTCGTGTCGGGGACGCCGAAGTCGATGGGCCGTTTTTTCAGGAATGTCGAGGACGGACTGGTGACACGAACCATCCCTGTGGTCATCCCCGATCAGTTCGGTGCCAAGAATCCTAAGTGGAAGCCGTGGACGGAGCTGCAGCAGAAGGTGGTGATGGATACGGTGCGCCACGTCTACCATGAACTCTCGATGGACGAACAGGGCAATGTGGTCCAGGAGCACTATATGGAGCTCGACTGGTTGAACGATGCTCTTGAGGAGTGGCTGGAGCAACAGCGGCTGCTGTGTCTGAAACAGATGTCGCGTGCCAGGGACACCTATCGCCGACGTGCCGCCAACGATGGCTTCCGCGCTGGGATGGTGGTCTATTATCTGCTGGGTGAGAAGCCTACGGCGGAGATCAAGAAGAAGGTCATCGCTAACGCACTCTTTGTCAGCAACTATGCCGTGGAGTCGCTGGTGGCCAAGTACGGTCAGGAGACGGAGGGTGTCCTGCAGAAGGAGAAACAGACATCAAAGACTGGTATCCTCTTTGATATGATGCCTGACGTGTTCTCTCGTGCCCAGCTCAAGCAGAAAATGGCTGATCAACATGTCCTGTCGAAATTGCAAGATGTCGTCTGGAAATGGAAGACTGCCGGATTAATAGAAGTCATGCCAGACAAGATGCTTAGAAAACTCGCTTCTAAGACCGCCAAAGCGGCTCCAAAAAAGAAAAAGGGTAAGTAAAGCGTCTTTTGTCTTTTGTCTTTTTGTCTTTTTTAAATTTTAATCATTTACAGTTATGTTACCAAGAGGAATAAGAAATCACAATCCACTGAACATCCGTCGCAGTAAGGATCAGTGGAAGGGTCTTAAGGCCCAGCAGACAGACCCTGCGTTCTGTCAGTTTGAATCACTGGAGTATGGCTGGCGGGCAGCCTTCTATCTGCTCACGCGGACGTACTATCATAAGTACCGTCTGTACACCATCCGGAAAATCATTGAGCGGTGGGCACCGCCCCATGAGAACAAGACGGAGGCGTATATCGCCAATGTCTCGCGACTGACCGGCATCCTACCCGACGAGCCTATAGGCATCCCCTCGGATCAGCCCTCGAGGTGGATTGCCCTCGGCGCCGCGATGGCCATCCAGGAGAACGGCACAGAGTCGATGGACTGGTTCGCTATGCTACGAGGCTGGGCAAAGGCAAGAAACGAAAACGACTCACGGGACCTGTCCCCGTGAGTCTGCGTTTCATTATATGAATACAAAAATGCACGAATCAGACGATGAGAAATGATAAATTGTTCACAAAACGTTTGGTAATCAAAAAATAATTTGTACTTTTGCAGCCGACAATCTATCCCTGTGAGGGAAAAGTGTATAAAATAAGGATAAGTGAAGCCCCTTTTTCGCCCCCAGTACACTTGCGGTGCTTTCAACCGCAAGGCGCAGAGAGCCGTGATGTATAATACGGCCCGAAACACATGCTATACTTTTGAGGACGTATCGGCCCTGTTAGTCAACGAGATTCTGACAGGCAAAAG
>JAEEGK010022669.1_pt1 | contig 13166 bp, 7 predicted proteins | sample 8958771 | NCBI WGS metagenome assembly JAEEGK01 (sample SAMN16246547, study PRJNA631951) | gut metagenome | biome: gut microbiome; feature: rumen; material: SC-attached | host: Bos | place: Iran: Karaj | collected 2018-10 | reverse complement strand
CTTTTCTTTTTATTTTTTCATTCTTTTTTTGTTCATACTTTTCTTTTTCATAATCCCTTAAAATATCAATCATTTTTTCAAGAGAATTTACATTTTTATTATGACCACAAGATAAATTATTTTTTAATCTATATGATAAAGTATTAATATATTTATTTGAATATTTATTTTTCATATTTCTCAATAAATCTGTTAAACTCGGTGAAGGAGATATTTTCCTATGTAAAGAACTATATTGTTTCTGATTTAAAATTTTATCGAAACCATCATCTTTATTATTTCCATATAACTTTGAATTGATGATTTCATTTAAAATATCTGCTAAATTCTTATTATAACCAAAATTATTATTATTGTTAATGAATTGATTTAAACTTTGAGTTCTTGTTGAAAAATTTGAAGATGTACTTTTTTTATCAATTGGATTATAAGAGTTTGATGTTCTATTTGTATCTTTTAAAAAAGGAGAATTCTTTCTATTCACTTTATTATGATTATATTTTCCAATTGATGAAGATAATGGTCTTTTCATTTTTCTATTATTTGGACCTCTTTTCATTTTCTTAATTTTCTTTTTTTATTAGGATAATATAATTATAAAAATATTAGAAAATAATTTTATTAATAAATTAAAAATATAAAATTTAATTTTCAAACCTTTGAGGATTAAAAATATTATCTAAATTATCAATGGTTGCTCTATGTCCTTCTTTTCTGGGGAATAAAAATTCAGGCATAAAATTATAAGGTTCAAAAGGAACTTCTCCAGTTTTATATAAATAAATATTATAATAAATAACACTAACAGAAAAAATAACAATTCCAATAACAACAATAAAAATAATAAAAATGGTAAAAGAACTAAAACCTTCAAGATCATCATATTCACATTTCCCAGAATTTTGAAAAGAATTGGCGTTATTTAAATTTTTACACCTTTCACTTTTTTCTTTATCAGTTAAAAAATAAGGAATACATAATTCATAAAGAGAGTTAAAATTATTATTATTTTTATCAATTGATCCACATTGAATTACTGTACATGAAAGTCTTTTACAATTTCTGCATTCTTCTATGTCACTTTGACCACAAAAAGATAAAGAATTTTCTTCTTGTAATTTACATCCTTCACTTTCTGAATTAATTTCTACCTTTATTGAAAGAGTACTAATTAAATTTATATTTTCTTTTTTTACTAAAATATATATTGAATGTAAACATAATGAATTAGTAAATGAAATTTCAGAATTTTTAGAAATTTGATATACTAAATAAATTTTTAATTTTTATATTATACTTTCACAAAACTTTGATGTTGAATTACATAAAGATATTTCATTTGTTTCTTTAATATCTGAAATTTGAAGTGTTTGAATGTTTGTAATTGAATAAATCTTTACTGAAATTGTTTTGTAATTAGTATTAATTTTATAAATGATAATATCTGATGTCTTTTCATTAATTGAATATAAATTATCTGTTCCTAATTTAATATTAATTATTTGATTAGGTAAAGAAAAATAACTTAATAAAAACAATTGAATAAGGATAAAAAATCTTAAATTCATTTTACAAAAATTATAATTAAAAATTATATATAAAGAAAATAAAAATGAAGAATGATTTTTTAATGAATACTAAAGATCCACGATACTCAGGAAATGATAATGGAGAAATTGTTCCAGATTATTATATAGATTTAAATGAACAAAATAATAAAGAATATGATAGAAATCAACCTCAATTTAATACATCAAGACCAATAGAAAAAAGATTTCCAAACACTCCTTTAAATCTAAATCCAAACAATTATTATAATAATCATATGAGACAAAATTATCCTTCAAATAGAACATTCAATAATTATAATGAAAAACTTAGTTTTAGAACTAGAAATAATTCTCAAATATATAATAATGGAAATAGAAATAAAAGAGAAAGATTTGATTATACTCCATTATTTCAAAGACAATTTATAGATACAAATAGTAATAATTATATTAAAACAGAACCAATAAGAACAGCAGTACTTCAAAAAAATATTACATATGATCCTTATAAAATAGATAAAAATCATTATTTTGAAATTTATTATAATCCTATGAGTCGTAGAAATTATAGTGTAGATTTTAACCCAATAAATAGAAATAATAATGAAAGAATTGATTCTCCGTTAATAGACCAAAATATTCCTATGTATCCTCAAATTATTAGAAATAATGCATTTTTTGATTATGGGTATGATTTAAATGAGCAAAATCAAAATGATGAAAAATATGATATGAATACTAAACTAGCTTTAAGTCATAGTATTCCAAATTTTAGAAATTTTAATTATAATGCTCAAGATCATAGTGATTACAGAAGATATAGTCCTTATACTAATCATTATGGCCAAAGCAAAAATTATTTTTATTAAATATTATTTTTTTAGATTTTAAATTTTTTTATAGTTGTAATTAAACAAAACAAAAAAGTAATTCTATATTTATATTTATATATTCCTATTTAAAATTATCAAAAAGAATAAATTTATAAATATATAAATAAATAATATTATTATTTTGTTGATTTATTTAATACATTTTTTGCCATAGAGGAATTAAATTTATTATAAAATTCCCTAATCGCTAAATAATTTACATTTACATTATTATCAGTGGTTGGATTAAAAGATTGAGTTAAAAAATGATCATTTTTCGAATTAAGTTGATTTCTAACTTTATTTCTCTTTTGAAGTTTTTCTTTGATCATATCATCTTTTAATCTTAAATAACTTGGACTTTGAATTCTATTAGGAGATAATATTTTAGGAAAAATTACTTTTTCGTTCGCAAATTCTTTCTTCTTTTTATTAAATAAAGAATTTTTTAATTTTTCTCTTTTAATCTTTGCTAAATTAGAAAATTTCCCATTTTTCTTATTTAAATTAGGTTCAGAAATAAATTTACTGTATTTTTCATTTAAATCAGTTTCAATTGTTTTAATTGAAATATAAGATTTTGAAGGTTTATGAGCAACAAATTTTCTTACATTATTTTCTTTTAAAGGATTTAAATTATCTATTGAATTAGTGTGACTATGTTGAGGAGAAACTACTTTTAAAAGAGAATTTACATTTGATTTATAATTAATAGGTTTCATTAGATTTTTATCATCAACAACTTTTAATTTATTTTCTAAATCTTTTTCTTCATCTTTTTTCATTTTTGAAAATTCATAATCTTTTTTCATCAAAACCGAATTTTTAAGAAAAATTAATCTTTCAATATTATTTTTAACTTGTTCAAATGCATCTAATTTAACTCTCTTTCTTAATAATTCACAATCAGGAATTCTATCATGAATTTCTTCTAAAAATACATCAATATTCATTTTATAAAAAATAGCTCTATCACTTTTTACTTTTAAAGAATAAAGTGTATTTCTATTATTATAACAATATTCCCATAATCCAAAAGTTTCTTTTGAATTTATTACATAAAGACAATAATTATTCTTTTGAATTATATAATTTTTCATTGATATTAATGAATTTTTTAATTTTAAAGTATCATCAAATTCTTGTTTTAAAAAAGCTTTATCAAAATCTTTAAATTTTTGAATTAATTTTTTAATATCTATAATTGTTTTATTATATAAATTGACTTCAACAGTTCCTCTTTTTAAAATATAAATATAATCTAATCTTTGACCTTCATTAAAAATTTCTTCTCCTTTTGAGTATTCTATTTTATCTAAATTATAAAAATAATGTTTTTCAAAATTGAACCTTCTTACAGCAGTGAATATAGTTCCAAAATAAATTTTATCAATTTCATTTTCTTTTACTTGAATTTGATCAGAAGAAATACAACCACTGTATAATTTTTTATTAACAACTAATAATAAAGTATTATCTCTTTCACAAATAGCAGTATCTCTTCTTATATCACCTCCTTCTTCTAATCTAAATAAACCAAAATATTCTTTTTCACTTAAAGATTTAATTAATACATTTTCCATTATTTTCACTTTTTTAGTTTCATCTATTTTATTTGAAAAATAATTATTTTCTCTTTCTTTTAATTTATTATGTAAAGTGGCAAAATATTCATCTATTGTTAATTCTCCACTTTCTAATTGATCAAATTCATAATCTTCTGGATTTTTATAGTTATCTCTTAAATAATTTAATATTATCTTTTGGTCATTTTCTTTATATACTAAGTCTACTAATTTTACTTTAAATAATATATCATCAAAATTATCAATATCTGAAGAATCATATACTGGAAAAATATTTTCATTTGCATTTATTGTTTTATTTAAAACAAATTCATTTTTATAATTTTCTTTATAATATTTCAAATATTTATAATAATCATATCCATTCATATATTTACTTTCAAAATTTAATTTAAATAAATTAATATTTCCTTTAATTAAAACATAAAAATTAGATGCAATATCTCCTTCATAATAAATAACATCTCCTTGATTAAAAGTCTGAAAATTCATAAATTGCGAAGAAAAAAAAATTAATTGTTGTAAATCTAAATAACCATCTTCAATCTCTTCTTTCATATTAACTGAAAATTTAATTAATTCTAAAAATTCATTTAAATCACTAGTATCTTTTGGAGTTCTATTTCTGATTCCTTTTTTAAAGATTTCATCTACAATATTTATTAATTCATTATATGTTCTTCTTAATCTTCTTGTTGGTGAAACAGGAGATAATGGTGAGCTCGGATCATTTGTTCTATTGTTCTCAAAAGGAGTTAAATTTTGTTTTGAAATATTCGCTATTGCTGATGTTAAATGAATTGTAAATTCACCATTCATTTATTTATAAATATAATTATAAAAATAATATTGTTTTCATTCAAAAAAAATTGTTTCTTCAGTTTATAAATGAATGAAATAGAATTATTTAATGAAAATCAATTAAATATTAATGTTTTAATGAAAGAAGAAAGAAAAATTGTTGATAATTATAAAATTAATTTTTTGAAAATTTATATTATAATTTTTACAAAAAAAAGAAAAAAATGAAAAGAAATCAATAACAATATTTCACTAATAAGAAGTAAGATGCAGTGGCATAATTTTTTTCATTATTATTTAAACATTCTCTAACATAAGGTTTTAAATAACCTAATTTTGAAATTTCATTTAAAGCATCTTCTATAATTTCTTTTTTATTTTCTTTTAATTCTCTTTTAGAACTTAAATTATCTTCTAATTCATTAATAGGACTAATCGCTTTACTATTTCCTTTACTAAAAAAACTTCCTAAATTATAAGGAGAAGGACTAATATTATTATAAAATTGTTTTTCATTTGAATCCATTGATATTACAATTCCATTATCAATTTCTCCATTATTATTTAATTCATAAATTCTATTTAATTCTTTTACTTTAACTGAAAATTTTATTATTTTATTTTCTATTGATATTTCATTACAATTATTGTCAATTATACTTACTTCTGATTTACTTTCATCTTCTTCAATAGAAGTATTAAAAGGAGCTAAAATTAAACTTCTAGTTTTAATATTTTTATTTTCATTTTCTTCTTCAGTATCTAAATTTCTAATATCGAAATTTTCATTCATATCTTCTTTATTTTGAGGATCTCTATAATCAACATTACTTTTAGCTAGTAATATTCTTTCAGCATTAGTAAATAAATTATAATTTAAATTATTATCAATATTAACATCAATTAACCAAGGATGAGATAAAATTTGATGAATACTAATTCTTTTCTTAGGTTCAATTTCAAGTATCGATTTAATTAAATCAGCAGCATCTTGAGAAATATCATTTAAAGGAAAATAATTTCCTTTTAAAATCAATTGATGTAATTCATGAATATTATTACCTTTAAAAGGAACAGTTCCACTAAGCATAGCATATAAAACAACACCTGCAGACCAAATATCTACTTTATAACCTTCATAACCTTTTCCCTTTAAAATTTCAGGAGCTATATAAGTTGGAGTTCCACATTGTTCAAACATTTTCTCATTATTATTTACTCTTTTAGAAACTCCAAAATCACATATTTTTATTTTATTATCTAAATCTATTAAAATATTATCTAATTTAATATCTCTATGTACTATTCTGTTATTATGAATATGTTGGATTCCTAATATTATTTGTTTAAAAATATATTTTGCTATTGGCTCTGTTAATTTACTTCTCTTTCTTATATATGATAATAAATCTCCTGCACATATATATTCCATTACTATACATATGTGCTTTTCTGTTTCATAAGTTTCAAACATTTTTACTATATAATCTGAAGAAGATAATGTTTTCATTATTGATGTTTCTATTTTTATTTTTTCTTTTTGTCTTTCTGATATTAATTTATTTTTATTTATTGATTTTATTGCAACTAATCTTCCTGTTAAAACATGTAATGATAAATTTACTTTTCCAAAAGCTCCCTTTCCTAATAATCTACCATATTTATAAAATTTCATTTTTGTTGTGGGATATAATCCATTGATATTAAAATATTGTTTTATATATGAAGAAATTATTTCTTTGTCTTTTGAATAAGTTAAATATTTTTGATTTGTCATACTTTGAATACTATCATTTGATTCATTTAAATTTTTATTATTTGATGGTTGATCTAAATTTAAATTTAAATAATAAAGTAAATTATCATTTAAATTTTTTGAATTATCTAAATCTCTATCTCCAATTTTTTCGTTTTCTTTTTTTGAATCTTTCTCATTTTCTTTTTTTATTGAAATTTCAGATTTAATATCTTCTAATTCTTTTTTATTTATATTTATATTTTTTTCTACTTCATTTACTTTGTTATTTTCTTCTTTTTTATTTTGTATTTTTAGAAGAGAAGAATTTTTATGTAGATGAAATCCATCTTTTTTCTTTAAAGTCATTAAATTTAAATGTACTAAACTTTCTAACAAAGTTAATTTTTTATTTTCTTGGTTTTTTACTTTATTTATCCCAATATCTGAATTTCTTAATTGTTCATTAATTTTTTGTTTTCTTTTTATTGAATTTTTATAATTAATTTTATTATTAGCATTAATGAATTCTTTCTGTTTATTATGTTTAAATTTATTTTCTAAAACAATATCCTTTTTTTTTTCAATATTCTTTAATTGTGGACTACTATTAAAGTAATTATTATTATTATTTTTAATTTTAAGATAAATATTATTATTCATTAAAATATCTTTTTCATTTGAATTTTTCCTAGAATTATTTTGTGTAGGAATAGAAGTTTTACTAATTATATGAAGATTTAACTTATATTTCGGAGATTTACTTTGATATTTCGGTTTAAAATAATTTAAAGTGGAAGAAAAAATTGAGCTTTTTTTCAAATGATTTTTTAAAATTAAATTATTAGATTTATTTTGAATAGTATTAAAAGGATGTTTAATTCCATGATAATTTTTAGAAGAACAAGAAGATAAATTTATATTTTTTGGATAATAATTAGAATCTTTTAGTGAATTTGTATATAAAGAATTTTTTTCTTCATCTTCTAAAGAACTTTCTGGTCTTTTTTGAAATTTTTTATATGTTGAACTTTGAGGAGAAGAATCAAGAGTCATTTTACTTTTTGCTTTTTTTACATATTGAGTTTGAGGTAAATAATTATTTAAACTAGAAGAAGTATTATTATTCATATTTGTATAATTTGTATGATTATTATAACTTATACTATTATTATTATCTGAATTATTATTTGTTATTGACTTTTTTTCTTTTAATTTTATTATTTTTTGTTTAAGAATATTTTCTAAATTTATGTCTTTTTGCTTTGATGTTAATATTATTTTTGAGCTTATATTTATTTTATGAATATCATTATTTAATTTTGATCCATTTATTTTACTTTTCATATTTTTTGGTTTATCTATATAATATTTATCAGGGGAGTTTTTACATGTTTTAAATTTTGAATTATTATTTGTTTTATTTAATAAAATACCTTGTCTAAATGAAGATAAAATATTTTGAATAGAATCTTTTTCTAATGTAAATAAATGAGAATTTTGTAATTGTTTAAAATTTTTTGTTTTCATTGTATTATAATTGAGTGAAGTTCGTGTAAAACAAAAATTCATTAAATAATTATAAATAAATGAAATATGAATATAAATAAATAAAAATTAAAATTTAAAATATTTTAATAAATTTTATTCCAAAAAAAAAACAAAATAAATTATATTATATTTACAATCTATTATAAAAAATCCAATATATAAATTAAAATTAATATTATATAAATATTATGATTGATAATTCAACGTATTAAGAATATCTTTTACACTTGCTCTTTTATCAATATTTTTAACTAAAGACATATTAACTATTTTAGCAATAATTTTCTCTTTTGGACTATCAAATTCATCTTCATTTAAAGTTACATCTTTTTCTTCAAAATTTTTATATATATGATTAAATTTACAAGTGTTTGAACAATTTTGGTATTCATTGTCAAAAAAAGGGAATGTTTGAGTTAAAAAGAAATAACCAATTATTCCGAAAGTCCAAATATCTTCTTTATTATTATAATATTCATTATTTACTATTTCAGGAGAAAGATAACATAAAGTTCCATAAGGTTCATTCGTTTTTTCATAATAACTTAAAATTTTAGAAAATCCAAAATCAATTAATTTTAAATTTTCTTTTATTTCATAATCTGTTTCATCATTAATATCATTATTCTCATAAGAAAGAATAATGTTTTGAAATTTTAAATCTCTATGAATGATACCAAATTTATTTAAAATTGAAATACCATTTGCAATTTGTTTCATATAATCATAAATAACATCAATAGAAGGCCAGTTATTATTTAAAGAAGAAGCTAAATCTTGACCTGCAAATTCCATAACAATATATCCATAAGAAATAGATTCAAAAATATGATAAATTTTAACAAAATAAGAAACTTCTAAATGTTTTAATATTTTATTAATTGATAATTCCCATAAAACAGAATATATATCTTCTATTGATTTATTATATGACTTTGAAATAGCTTTTATTGCAACTTTTTTACCTGTTTTTCTTTCTTTTGCCATAAATACTTGTCCAAAAGAGCCAACACCAATATCATTATTTATTTCATAATACTCATTTATAACTTTATATTTAGATACATTTTTTAATATTTTTACAAATTTATTTTTAGTTATAGCAGAATTAAAATTAATTTCTAAAAATTTAGGTTTTAAATCTACAATATAACAAATTAAAACGGAATTTCCTACTTCTTCTATTTCCAATATTTTCTTTAACATAATAATTTTTAATGAATTATTATAATAATATATATTATTACCTGAAATATATAAAATACATTTTTCTAAAGGAACATCATCAACTTCTAAATCTTGAATTTTATTTCTTAATCCAATTTCACATTTTGATTTAAAAGAATAACATTTTTCATTTTTCTCTGTTTTACTTTTTCCAATTATATCTGATTGTTCAATTGATAATTTATTTTTATGTTGTATTAATGTATTTATTCTTACATTTTTTGAACATATATTTGAAGGAATATTTAAATGATTTTTTGCTATTAGAAAATCAATTTCAAAATTTCTTAATTCATTTAATGTATTTTCATCATCTTCATTCTCTCCTTCAATTTCTATATAATTTAAATTATTTATTCCTAAATATTTTTTTGTATAATAAAATAAATTTTGAGAAGGAGAAATAATTGGATGTAAATCAAGAATTTCATTATTATTATTTTTTGTTTCCATATCAAGTAAAGAATCATTATGTAAATAAAATAATTCTAATTCTTCCAAAGTGAAAGGTTTAAATTTAAAAAATAATATAATGAAAAGAAATAAAGTATCACTACTTTCTGTTTTTATTTTTTGAATATATTCATTATAAGATAACCATGATTTATCTTTTTCGAAAAATGAAAAAATCATTTTATTTATAAGTTCTAAATCTATTTCATCTTTATATATATTTTTAATAATATGAAAATGATATAAAAGCAATTTAATATCTTCAATATAAATTTTATTTTCATTGTTAAAATCTAATAGTTGAAAAATTAATTTTGCTCTTTCTTCTATTGAACCATAATAAAGAACAGAGAAAAAATCAATAAATTCTCTTTTACTAATTTCCATCTCTTTTGAAAATTTTGTTATTCTTTTAAATATTTTTTCTGTAATAAATAAAGGTAAATTAAAATAGATATTGAAAGATATACTATTTATTCCATCTTTAGGATTTATTGAATCAAACATTTCTGAAATATAAGTTTCAAATGCTTTTCTTGGCATAAAAATATTTATATATTGAATAATTTGTAAAACATTATTTGAATATTCCTTTAACATTTATTTATTGTTTATATTTCTATAATATACTAAAATTAAGATTAAATAAATCTGTTAAATGATTTATTTATCTTTAAAAATTATTTTATTAAAAAAAATTTAAGAATTATTCTTTTTATCAAAATGAAATTATTAATATGGAGAATGAGTTAAATAAAGAAATTGAAGACAATAATGTTAATAATAAAAAAGAATTAAACTTTCCTTTAGGAAACATAAGAAATAATAATGACATAGAGACATTAAAACAATTAATAGAATCAAATAAAGGAATAATAGAAGAAGAGCAAAATTTAAAATATTTATTATCATTAACATTAAAACATAAAAATCCTACATCAAATGATATAAATTTAATAAACTATTTAAATACATTTCTGACAAAAAACAATGAGAAAATTTTTATAGATTACACATTACAATGTTGTGAATTAGGAAAAGAGAAAATATTAAAAATAATGTTTGAAAAGGGAATAAATATAAATTGTCAAAACGAATATGGTGAAACTCCATTACATATTGCAACATCAAAAGGAGATAAAATGTTAATTTTATTTCTTTTAAAATTTAATCCTGATAAAAATATTAAAACTTTTAAAGATAAAATGACTGTTTATGATTATTCAAAAGAACAAGGAGAACAATCAATCATTAATTTAATTGAAGATAATAATAATGATATTTGTTTTGATGATAATAATAATATTTCTTTTGATGATTGTGATAATAAAATTGTTGCTGTATTTCGTAGTTTTAAAAATGATATTAATGATAATTATATTGATATTAATAATGAAATGTTAACTAAAAAAAAATTCAGTAATACTTCTAATTCTAATAATAATAATGGTGAATTTTTCTATTTTGATTCAGTAACTGAAAAAGATAGATACTTTGATCAAATTAAACAAATTGAAAATAAGAATGAAAATAATGATATTAATGATAATTGTATCCTTTTGGATAATTTAGATTTTGAAGAAAATAAAAGTAATGATTTTGATGAAAGTTTAGATAATAATATTAATGAAAATAATGAAAATAAAAAAGATGAAAGTAATAATTATGTTTCTTTTATAGATGATATTATTTCAAAACATAAATTTTATGCTACAGAATCTAATAATTTTCAAAAGAATTTTAAAGGGAATTCAGAAAAACATAGTAATATAAATTCAAATAGAATAACAGCATTTACAGGTAATTCATTAAATAATAATATAGTAAATAAAAAAAATTTAATTTTTCCTTCAAAAATTCCATATAATAAAAGCGAAATAAACAACAAATACAAATCATATAATAGTAAAAATGATATATATTTAGAAAAAGAGGAAATAAAAAATAAAAATAATTCAGAAAGAATATCAATAATATATGATAAAAAAATAAATAAAGAAACAATAAAAAATGAAAATAGAAATAAAATATTAGAATTTTTAAATGAAATAGGATTATCAAAAAAATATTTAAATTACCTTTCAAAAAATGGATTTGATGATTTAAATGTATTAATAGAACAAACAAAAAACGGAATAGCAATAACAGATGAAAATTTAAAAGAAATTGGTTTTAAAACTCCAGGAAAAAGAGCAAAATTTTTAATTCATTTAGAAGAAAAAGCAAATTTATTTAAATTTGAAATTGAAAAAGAAAAAGTTTATTTATCTAATTCAACAAATGAAAATAAATTATTTAGATTATTATCTTCTATTAGTTTAGAAAAATATATTAATAATTTTTTAATTAATGATTATACAAGTCCTGAATTATTATTTATTCAAATGTTAACTAGACAACCTTTAAATGAAGATATATTATTAAATGAAATTGGTATTGATAAAGTTGGTTATAGAATGAGATTATTAAATAAAATCAAAAATGAAAGTAATAATTTCCTTTTTAAAATTAAAAATGGAATTTTAGGAAATAATAATTTCCACTTTAAAAAAAGTTCAATTGTTTTTGAAAGTCAAAGAGGAAACAACAACAATGAATTTTGTAACATGTGTTTAATGTTCTAAAAATAATAATATAAATAAATATAAATAGAAAAAAAAACTTATAGAAATTGATATTATAAAAAATGAATAATTAAATAGTAAATTAATTTTTTAAAAAATGATAAAAACAATTTATTTTTTATAAAATAATTTATTTAAATTAAATGAAATAAAAAATAATATTTGAAGAGGATATTTGTTGAAGATTTAATTGAAAAATTTACTTTAGTTTGTAATTAAAAAATAATATAAATAAAATATTATATTTATAGTTCAAAATTTTATTATTTGAAATATTTAAATATTAATTGCTTTTTAGTTATTTTCTTCATTTAAATTTTCATTATTTTCAACTTCTGATTTTCTTTTTTTTATTATATTAATTCCTGTTGTAAAGAAAATATCATCTTCATTATTATCTTCTTCTTTTAAAAGTTTATTTTCTAAATTTGTATTTTCCTCAGTTAATTTAATAATATTATTTTGTAAATCTAAAACATTTTTTTTTAACTCTTTATTTTCTTTTTCTAAATTAATCATTTTTTTCTTTAAAGTTTCTCCATTTTTTTTTTCTTGTTTTAATTGTTCATTCAAATTATTAATTTTATTTTTAATATCTTCATTCCCATTAAATAATTCTTTTTCACTTTCATTAACTTTATTTAAATTATTTAAATGATTTAATTGCTTTTTTAATTCATTATTTTTATCATAAATATTTTGAATTTTAATATTTAAATCTTCAATTTCATCATTTTTTATTTTTGTTTCTTTTCTTAAAAAATCCA
>JAEEGK010022663.1_pt1 | contig 13169 bp, 4 predicted proteins | sample 8958771 | NCBI WGS metagenome assembly JAEEGK01 (sample SAMN16246547, study PRJNA631951) | gut metagenome | biome: gut microbiome; feature: rumen; material: SC-attached | host: Bos | place: Iran: Karaj | collected 2018-10 | reverse complement strand
CCAAAACCAAAAATTAATTTAAAAAATCCTAATAATACTTTAAATAATATTTCTTCATTTATTAAAATCCTATGTCCATTATTTTAAATTATTTGTATAAATAAAAAATAAATAATATATAATTAATATATTGAAAATAATTGATAAATTTCTTTAATTGTAACAAAATATATTTAATAATACAATAGATTTTGAATTAATTTAATGTTTTTTAAGTTTTTTAACCTTAATAAAATAATTAATCAAATATTTTTGTAAAAATGAAAACTCAAAATTCATTAATAATGGAAGATTACCAATTTGAAACATTACAAAAAACTAGTCAAAATAAAAGAATAGAAGACAATAAGAAATTTAATTTATCTAATATGAGAAGAAGACAATCTTGTTTAGCAACTGCAAATAAATTTGTTACTGGATTAGTAAATGAATTAAAAGAATCAATTGCAATTGACGATTATGATTTTGATATTTTTAAAGAACAATCGAATCAAAATAAACCAAAACTTCCATCAAAAAGAATGTCAGTATTCAACAATTTCAATTTTAGAAATAAAAAATTTAAAATTAATCCTATTAACAAAAATTCAGGTAATTCATTCAAAAAAACAATGACAATAAATAAAAATAAAGAATCTAATTCACAATTATCAAAAAGAAAATCTTTTATGAAAGATTCTGGATTTAAAAAAATTAATTCATTAAAGGTTACTTCTAAAAAAGTAAATTCAACTAATAATTTAGTTAAAAAAAGTTCTTTAAAACAAGAAAAAATATCAAATAATTTAAAAAGATTTTCAAAAATTCCAAGTGTGAAAAATGTATTATTTATTGAGCAAAATGAAAAAGAAAGTCCAAAGAATAGTCAAATTCAGAATAAATCAGTTAAATTTCTTCAACTTCCAGAAAAAAAAAAGAAGAAATCTAATGAATATAGAAGATGGAGTGAAAATGTTAATAAAAATAATAATGATTTATTTACATTTTTTATGAAACCTGAATATTTTAATGATATTAATAACGATGATAATATTAATATAAGAAGAAAAAGTCATAAAGACAAATCAAATATAAAATTAGATATTGATGATGAAAATGAAAAATTATTTCAAAAAAAAGGAATTTCAAATAAAAATATTTTAGAATTAAATAATTTAACAAATGATTTAAAAAAAAGTTTAATATTGACACCAAAAAATAAAATAGATGCAATGAAAAAAACATTAATAGGAGAACAATTAGATTTTAAAATATTTGAAGAATTACAATTATCAGAGGATATGAATTTAAGTGATCATGAAAATGAAAGTGATATTGAATTAAAAAAAGAAGAATTAGAAAAATATAGAAAAATACAAAAAAAAGGATTAGTATATGATTCATTAGATGATTATATAGAACAAGAAGTATCAAAATTTTGTATTAAACCATATTCAAGATTCTTACTTGTTTTACATTCTTTAGTTTTTATATGTACTATTTATAATTTAATTGCATATCCTTTATATTTAGGAATAAATGAAACTTATTGTAGAAGTGGAAGTTTTTGGAATATTCCTAATGTTATTGAATTATTTATTGATTTTGTTTTTTTTTGTGATTTCTTTTTACAAAATTTTATTGGTTTTTATGATTCTGATGATATTTTATATACTACTATTTATGCTATTTTTGTTAATAATTTGAGAAGATGGTTTTTTATTGATTTAATGTGTGCTATACCTTTTAAAACTCTTTTAATTATTTATGATACAAAATGTCATGATTCAGCGTTTTTAAGATCTTATAGATATTCTCATAATTTTTATTATCTATTAATTTTAATTAGATTAATAAAAATATTTAAAATTTTACATGATAATAAATTCATAAATTATATGGATGAAGTATTAGATAAATATGAACATTATAATAGTTATTTTAGTTTTTATAAAGGAATGGCAGTTAGTTTTATAACAATAAATTTAGTATCATGTGTATTACTTTTTTTAGGTAAAAATGATTATCCTAGTTGGATAGTAAATTTTGGTTTTGAAGAAGAAGGATTTTTTAAATTATATTTCCTATGTGTTTATTATATAATTACAACAATTACAACAGTTGGTTATGGTGATTTATCATGTGTAACTGTACCAGAAAAAATGTATGGAATTATTATTGAATTTGGAGGTATTATTGCATATTCTTATGTAGTTTCATCAATTAGTAATTATGTTAAAAGTAAAAGTGATCAAGAAGAAGAATATTTTAATAAATATCAAATTTTAACACGAATTAGAAAAAGATATCCTAATTTATCAAATGATTTATTTGAAAGAATAAATCGTTATATTAAACATAAACAAAATAATGAAGATCAAGAAAAGAATTTAATTGAAGAATTACCAATATCATTAAAAAATATTCTTGTTTACAATATGTATGAACCAATAATAAAAAATTTTATATTTTTTAAAAATTTTGATAACAAAGATTTTATAGTAAGAGTATTATTTTCATTTAAACCAATATTATCAATTAAAAATGATGTTTTAATAAAAAATGGTGATTTTATAGAAGATATAATATTTGTAAAAAGAGGAAAAGTAAGTTTAGAACTCCCAATAAGAATTGATGATGACCAAACTGAAACAAGAGATGCAACAATGACTCAAAATACATCAACATTTAATCAAACTAATACATCAAATCAACCAAATCAAACTAAAACAATGGGAAATTTATTAGGTACAAATGATACTGATTTTTTTGAAGAAGAACCAGAACATATTTATCAAAATTTTAAAATATTAGATATAAGAAAAAATGAACATTTTGGTGATGTATTAATGTTTTCTAATGAAAGATCACCATTATGTGCTATAGTAAAATCAAGAAAAGCAGAATTATTTTTTTTAAAAAAATCAGATGCAATAGAAATAAGTCAAAGTTATCCTCAAATATGGCAAAAAATATTAAAAAAATCATCATTTAATATGGCACAAATAAGAAAATTAATGGCAAAAGTTATTAAAATTTTTCATACTTTAAATGGAATAATTCAAAATGAACAAACTAATGAATCTTCTTCACTTTCACCTGTTGTTGATTCGATATTAGAATCTATTCCTTCAATTACAGAATCAAATAATACTGTTGTTGATCAAAAAAAAGAAACTTTTACTACTAGTATTAATAATTTAAATACTATTAAAGAAAGTGCGATTATTTCTGAAGAAGATTCTTATTCTTCTTCTAAAAATAAAGAAAAAAAGGAAAATGAAAATTCGAAAAAAGAAGAAACGAGTACAATTAAAAATAATAATGAAGAAAGTGATTCTAGTTGCTTTACTCAAAGATCTTATTCTAAAAAATCTAAATTTTCGAAAAAATCTAAAAAAAGTGGAAATCCTGAAATTAATGAAACTTGTAGAGTTACTCATTTATCAAATAAAAAATTTGAATTTTCTGAAAAATATTTATCTGATGATTTAGAAAAACAATTTTTAATAAGTCAAGGCTCAAATTATACTCCTTTTAAACCAGAAGAAATTAATAATGAAATTTATCCAAATGAAAATTTTATGAAGTATTCTTCTTCAAATAATAATGTATATAAAATTTTAAATAGAAATAATAATAAATCTGATATTTCAATTTGTTCAACTGAAGTATCATTTTCTATTCAAAGTAAATATGAAAATATAGATGAATTAAGTGGTTATAGATATTCTAAAACACCAAAATTAAGAAATAAAGTAAAATCATTATTAAAATCTCACGATATAGATTCTGAAGAAAATAGTATTATAGTAACTAAAATAAAAAATAAAACATTTAAAAAATCTTTTCTTTATTCTGATAATTTCTCTTCTGAAAAACAAAATACAATGGAGATAAAAAAATATGTTTATGACGAATCGGTTGATAAAAAGAAAAAGAGTAATAATAATAAAAATAAAACTAAATTTAATTTAGAAACAATAAATATATCAACAACTAGTACACAGCAACTTAGGCATATAAGTGATAAAAATGTAAATAGCATTAATAAAAATTTAACTAAAGAAAATAAAACAACTGATAATAATAGTTTTAGTTTTACAAATTTTTTTCAAAATTTTATAGATAAAGAAATTAACAAAAGTAAAAATGAAACTACTGATAATTCACAAGAATTAGCAAAAAAAATGGAAAAATTGGAAAAATTAAAAAAAAACTTATCAACACAAAATCAAGGTTAGTAATTAATTTAACAAGCTATATTATTCATTTGTAATTAATGCTAATGATAATAATATGTTTACTTGAAATATTTCATATATTATATTGTAAAAATTTTAAATTAATATATTAATATAATATAGATAAAAATTTACTTATGATGAGTGAATATATTTTAATTAGTTATTGAAACCTTTTAAATATGAATTAGAATTTGGATTGATAAAAAAAAAAATTTAAATGAATTATATAAATAAGATTTTATTGAAATAATTATTATTTTAAAATTTATTTTTTAAAAAATATTTTTTAGAATCAATATCATGAGATGTTTAATTTATAATAATGGAATTAATATAAGTTTCTTTTATTAATGTACTATTTTAATGTTAATTGAATTATATAAATAAAATAAAACAATAAAATTAAAATTATTATTTTTAATATTGAAATTTTTTATAATATAATTTATAATAAATAGAATAAAATATTTATAACAAGAATAGAACTAATTACATTCTTAAAGAAGTAATGAATTCTATTATTTTTTTATGCATTAATTTAATTTTTGATATTACAAAAATATTTAATATCCAAAATATTGCAATTTCAATTACCATATTTAATATTAAATAAGGAATAATCAAATTATAAAAATATGTAAATTCATTATCAATTTCTTTCTTAAATAAATTATCATTAAAATAATATCTTATTAATCTATTTACAACTAAAACAATAGTAAATTGATCAAATAAATAAGTATTATTAATTTGATTATGAATTTCTTCAAAACTACCAGGAAAATATTTATTATAAATTTGATTAAGTAAATATAGAATATTTTTAATAAGCATTGTATCATCACCAATAGTAGTTATTGGAAAACTTTCACATAAATTTTTAATAAATAAATCAAAATCTTTTCCTTTTTCTTTTAATGCATTTGCAAAAAGTATATTTGGAATTTTTGCATTTGCACAATTTAAATCAATAATAGTATTAATTGGAGGAAAAGCTTTTTTATGAACTACTTCAATTGTTTCTTTTTTTCTAATTATTTCATGTAAATTATCAAATCCATCATATAAATAATCAAAATTTGTTTTTCCTAAAATTCTTTCTCCTAAAGAATATTTAGTTGAATTTGTTAACATAATATAAATTAATGTATTAAAATTATCATAAGTATATGAATCTAATTTTTGATTTATTTTTGAATATTCTACTAAATATGATAATCTAGTTTTACCTTCATCAGTTAATATAAAAAAAATTACAGAATAAATAGAATATAATATAAATAATAGAATAATATAAACTCTTTGTTTACTTATTAATTTCATAAAATGACTATCTTTTAAATCTGGAAAATTTAAACTATTTTCTTTATTTTTATATTCAATTGATTTAATATCTTTTTCATCAGATTCTTTTGATGATTTTAATACTTGATTTCTTTTTTTAAGTTCTTTTTTATAATCTCTTTCACTTATTATTATATTATTAATTAAATTATTTGGATTATTTTGATAAAGTAAACAAAGTTCTTTTAATTTTGAAAAACGATTTTCAATAAATTTATAATAATCTAAATTACTTAATTCATGATTCATAGGTTGAATTAATACTTTTAACATTTGTAAAAAAAAAATTAATAAAAAATGACAAATAAATAAAAGAAGAAAATGTAAAAAAGTTAATCCAAGAAAAAAACCTAATAAATAAGTTTTTAATAATTTTAAAGAATTTTGAAATCCTTCTTGAATTATATCACAAATTGTTTCCATTCCATTATGTATTAATGGTAAATTTAAAAGTATTAAATACATATTTTTTCTTATTTGAGTTATATCAGTATTATTATCTGAAGTAATTAATAAATCATCTTTATTATTTTTCCAAAAATTTAATAAAGCAAAAGTTTCATTTAAATAATCATCATTATAAATAGATAAAGATAACCAATTATTAAATTCTCTTACTAAATCCATAAATATAATATTAGTTCTTTCTAAAAAAATATTATTATTATAAATTAATAATTTAAATTTATTAATTGTAAATTTTGAAATTTGAGAAATTTTTTTTATTTTAATTTGAAATAATTTATCTATAAATTGAATAAAAGAATTCATTGCAATTTCAAATCTACCTGGTAAATCAATTTGAATAACTTCATTAATTAAAACTACATTTTTTAATGAAATATGTATTTTTTGCATATAATCAGAATAATATTTATAATAATTAATACATTCATTATTTTTTTTATGATAACAAAAATTAGAAAGGATCATTAATGGAATAGATTCAATTGAATTTTGAAAAATAGTAAATGATTGAAATAATTGAAATAAATTTTGAAAAATATGATTTTCATGTAATACAATAATTAAGAAAATTAAAGTTAAAATCATTAAAAAAAATCCATAAATTAAAATAGAAAATACAAATATTTGAATTTGTTTATATCTTTTTTTTTTTTCTTCATTTTTATTAATAACAAAACCTTTAATAGGAGAAATATTTTTTTTATTTATAGAAGGACTATTCATTGAAGCTTGAGAAAATAATGATATATTACCTCCAATATTTAAAGTTTTTACAATAGTTTTTTTTTGACTTCCATTAATATTATTTTCATCTTCAATATTTTCATTATCTATTTTTGTTACTGTTGGATTATATTCAGAAACAATACTTTTAGTTAATTCAATTGTATTATTATGTTCACCTTGTTTTTTATTTTTAAATTCTTTTATATGATAAATTAAATATATATTTTCTGAATCTTCACAAATAAATTTTTTTTGCATTTTAAATTTTATTTCTTCTTCATTTTTATAATTATAAAATTGATTATGAAATTCTTTTAATTCATTATAATTTGAACATTCACATAATCCTTCTATTTTCATTAATTTTTTATAATATTTTATATATTTAGATTGATTAAAAGTACATAATATTATATTTGTATTTTCAAAATAATTTTGAAATTTAAAAAGTTTAGAATAATTTATATAATAACCATATTTTTCTAATATTAATAATATTTCTGGAGTTACTCCAAAATAATTAAATAATTTTGATGATAAAGAAAATAAATGTTCTGAATTATTATTTGTTGTTCTAAATATTAATATATTTGTATAATCAGTTCTATAATTCATACTTATTAATAATTCATCTATTTTTATTGTTGGATAAACTGAAAATTCTATTTTAATTGGAAAAATATATCCTAATGTTTCATCTGATGATAAATCTTTACATATTAATTCAATATAATTTTTTTTATCTGTTATATCAGAATTTTTTAATTTATCTAAACACATATTTATTGCATATGATTTAAAAAAATTAGGAAATATTATTTCAAAATCTTTTCCTGAATATTTTAATAATTCTTTACTTCCTCTTATTATTGTAAATATTCTTCTTTCTATTGAAAAACTTAAATATAATAATCTATCATGTTTATAATGAAAATTTAAAAATTCATTATAAAAATTAATATCAAATTCATTTGAATTTTTTATTTTAGTATTAATTAAAGTTTCATATATAAATCTTAATTGTAACATTTTATAATCATAATCATTATTTTTTCTTATAATAGATTCAATATTTTTATGTTTTTTAATTTTATCAAATTTATGAGCAATATTTAAATAATTTTCAGGAGTCTTAATTTCAAAATATAAAAAATTTTGAAAATCTTTAATATATTCAAACATATCATTTTTTAAATCTTCATTTTTTTTAATTAATTCATATCTATCAATCATATCTTTATGACTATTTTTAACTAATTCAGTTATAGTTCTTAACATACTAACAATTCTTTCTTGAGTTTTATATTTTCTACTTAAAATAAATATTTTTCTAAAAAATCTAAATTGTTGATTACTTTCACTTAAAAATAATACAGTTAAATAAATAAAATCTAATCTTAATATATCTTCTAGACCATATTTATGTTTTTCTTTATATGCAATACTTGATAATTTACAAATAAAATTAAAAGGTGGATATGCTTTCATTATTGAATTAATATTATATGATTCTAATAAACAATTATTTTCATTAAGATTTAATTGTTTAGTTAAAATTTTAGTTATTTTTAATTTATTATGTCTTGGTGAATGATTATCTAAACCTTCAAAATTTTCATCATATTCTTTATTATTTAATTCTTTACATATTTCACAATTATCTTTATCACAATTTACTTTATGATTTACTACCCATGCAGTAATAAAAGTTCCTTGATCTATTTTATTTGTTTGAAAAAACCAACATACTCCTAATATATTTTTACTTAATATTGCTTGAGATATTACATAATTTTCAAAATGTTTAATTAATATTATAAATTGTACTATAAAATAAATTATTGAAAGACTTGTAAATATAATATATCCTCCTTCATCATAAAATAAAAAATATAATATTATTGATATACATGTTTGATTTATAAAAAGTATTCTAAAAAATGTTAAATCATTTAATGAAATATAAATTAAAGTATCTTTATCAATAAAAAAAAGATAAAGTATATAAATTCCAATTGATAATAAACCAAATACAATTAAAAAATCAATTAATAATAAAAATGTATTTATTTCTCCATAATTTTGCATAAAATAACTATTTTCCATACTTATTAATATTTTAATAAAAATAAACATTTTATCATATTGTTCTGCTAAAAATGTATCAAATGGATATCTATTTATTGCACATTCATGAAATTTAAATTTTAATAAAACTGAAAATTGAGTAAAAAATATATATTTTCCTAAAGTATCACATATTGCTAATATTACTAAAAAAAATAATAATAATATATCAAAAATTGTATAAGTATTTTTTAAAATAATTGAAAAAAATAATGATATTACACAATGTATTCCATAAATTCCAATTAATCTCATGAAAAAATAGCTATAAAAATTTATTAAAATAATACTTTTCACTTTATGAAATGTTGATTCTCTATCATAATCAAAATCACCTATTGAATATAAAGTGATATAAAAAATAATCCAAAGAATAAAATAAACTAAAATTATAATAATATGTGGTAATATTTTAACTTTAAATTCACTATCTACTAATAAATCAGATACTTGATTATATGGCGAAATTAATAATACAAAATCTGCTACTGGAATATTATAAATATCAAACGAAGGATTATTTAATTGAAAAAAATTTGGTATAAGTGCAATTGTATAACAAAATATATCAAAAATTTCTAAAAAGCTAAAAATTATGATAAAAATTTTATTTGTGAATATACATAAAAATAGTCTTTTATACATATAAAAAAATTGACTTGTTTCATTTTCATTTTCCATTTTTATATTTTTTTCAATTTATTAAAAAATATTTTTATAATTTAAAATTATTTATTATATATAATGGAAGAAAATAAAGAAGAAATTTCAACATCAATGAAATCATCAAATGCCAATTTAGAAGTATCACAACAAGATTTAAAAATTCTATTAAATGAAAAATCAACTTTTGAAAGGGGAATAATTGAAGCTTATAAGCAAAATAATTCTATTGATATAATTAATAAATTAAATATATCATATGATGAGATTCAATTTTATATTAAAGATATCTTAAATTCAAAAGGAACTAAATATATTCTAAATAAAAATATATTGGATAAATTAGGAAGAATAATAGAAAGAAAATATTTTAATGTTAATTTAATAATTTCAAAAATATTTGAAAATTTATTAGAACCATTTAATCTTAAAATATTATCTAATGATATAAACATATTAATATCATTTTCAAATATGATAATTAATATTTTAGATATAACAACTAATTCATCATATTCAATTAATTTAGAAAAAAAATGTTCATATTTTTTAAATTATTTATTAACAAATAAAATATTTGTATTACAAGAAGAACAAATAGAAAAAATACAATATTTAATTAATTCATTCCCCTCAAGAAATAATAGTAATATATATAAAAATTTCAAAGATAAACAAAATACAATAATAAGTTATTGTGAAAGTATTACTGTTGATGATAAAATTGAAGGTATAATTCAATTAATGGAAGCATTTGGAGATACTTACTCTTTAGAAGAACAATTTGATTTATTATTTGATTATTGTCCCCAAATTATTAAAGCAATAATTAATAAACCTAATCCTGAAAATAGAAAAGCTTATTTTCAATTAGGTAATTTTATTATTAGTATGTTATATAGTTATAAATTTAAATTAAATATTGAAACTTCTGTTAAAACAACTTCACATTCAAAGTCTATTTTTTTACTTGATTTATCATCTAATGAAGAGAAAGATAAAAAAAAAATTAACTTATTTAAATCTAATACAAATAATTCTATGATTGATTTATTATTTTTAAAAGGAAAATCTTATGAATTAACAAATCAAAAAGACCTTCTTTTTAAATCTGAAAATTTATTTTCAATTTGTTATATGATAATAAATGCATTATGTATATACGAAGATATTTTTGATTTACAATTTGTTTGTTATTTACTTTTAAAAAAAATATACTTTATTTTCCCTCAATTTAGAGATAATATAGAAGATTTAATTGCATATGTTTTAGTAAATATTTGTTGTTTTAAATCACCTCAAGAAAGAAATAATACAATTGAATGTAGACAATTTCTTCATTATCTTTTAAATTCAGATGATAATGAACAATTAAAACTAAAATTAAATAAAAAAATATCATCAAAAGGTAATTTAATTAATATTGAATTAGAATCAAATATTCCATTTGATAAAGAAACAATTGAATTTGATATTTTAAATTTTTCAGATTTTAATTTAAGAGTAGGATATCCAAATTATATTTACATTGAAGCAGGAAATGAATATAGTAAATATCTTGAAATTGAATATAAATTTTCTTTAATTTATTTAGGTTTTGCTACACAATTTTATGATATTAATTTTCATTTATTAAAATATTGTCCAAATGTAAATAATGATGATATTATTTATGATGAAGATGATCCAACTGATAAAGGTCATTTTGTTGAAATTTTTAAATTAGAAAAAATTGATTGTAGTGAACTTCCTGTTAAAATTATTTTATTTGTTAAAGCTCCTGGAATTTATAAAATTGTATTTAGTAATAATTATAGTTGGATTAATGAAAAAATTATTAGATATAGAATTAGTATTCTTAAACCTTTATCTGAAATTAAAATTGAAAATGAAAATAATAATATAAATGAAAATGAAGACAATAAAATTGATATTAATCCAAGTATATAATATTAAAAATAAAATTTTTATTTTTTTTATTGGTTTTTTTAATTATATTTTTTAAATATTATATGACTTATTTTTGGGGATAATTTTAAAAATTATAAAATTAAATATTTAAAAATTTATTATTTTCAATTAAAATAGTAATGTTAATTATTTCATAATTTAAATTTTTCTTTATTTTTGATTTATATTGTGTATTAATTATTTCAAAATATTTTTAATGATATTAATGATAATTTAAATTAATATATAAAAAGATTTCTTTAATATAAATAGTTTTTATAGATTAGTTTTTCATTCAATTTTAAAAATTATGTTCAATAGATTTTTACAAAAGAAAATTATAAAATAAAGGATTCAATAAGAGTATTATATTATATAAGTAATTTCCAAAAATTTCCACTAATAAATAATGCATAATTTGATTATTATTTATCAAAAATACTTTTTTAAAAAAATATTATTAAAAATATAAAAATAAATATTTGTTAATAACTTCTAAAAATTTAATAAATATTAGTACAATTAATATATCTAAATTCTAGAAAGTTAAAATTTATAATTTATATATAAACATGATTTTATAAAAAAGAAATATTTAAAAAAAAATGGAAAAAACATTTAAAGATAATGAAAGAGGAGTTTTATTTGATTTTAATGGAACTTTATTATTTGATACTCCATTACATTTTGAAGCATGGAAAATAATATCAGAAGAAATAAGAGGAAATCCTTTTACAAAAGAAGAATTTTTACAAAAAGTAAATGGAATGCCAAATACTAGAATATTAAAATATATAAATCCAAATATAACTGAAGAAGAAATAAAAACATATGAAAAAAAGAAAGAAGATTTATATAAAAAATTATTAATTGAAAGTACATTACAACTTGCAGATGGAGCAATTGAATTATTTGAATATTTAAAAAAACATAATATTAAATATACAATAGCAACATCTAGTGGAATAGAAAATATAACTTTATTTATTGAAAGATATAATTTAGCGAAATGGTTTGATGTTGATAAAATAGTTTATAATAATAATACATTTAAAGGTAAACCGCATCCAGATATATATTTAATAGCTGCAAACAAAATTGGAGTTGATATAAAAAATTGTATAATTTTTGAAGATACAAAAAATGGGGTTCTTTCAGGTGAAGCATCTGGAGCTTATAAAGTTATAGGAATAACATCTTCAAATAGTAAAGAAGAAATGCTTAAAATGAAAGGATGTGTTCATGCAATTGAAAATTATAAAAATTTTGATTATTCTTTATTAGATTAAATATTGGTTTATATTAAAAAAAATAAAAGTAAAAATATTGTGAAAAATTAAATTCTTTTTAACATTTATTCTTTGGATTAATATAAATTATAATACAATAAGAAAAATAAAGAATTTTATATAATACTACCAAAAGTCAGAAAAATTTAGAAAAATAATTTTGTGAATTATATTTATTCTTTTAAAAGAATTTCATTAGAAAATATAATTGAATATAATTCACAAAAGAATAAATAATAAATATAATTTGTTGATAAATAATAAAAAATGATAAAATAAAATAAGTTTATTAATAAAGGCAATTTAAATTAAACAAATTAATTAAACATATTTGGGGATTGGGGATTGGGGATTGGGGATTGGGGATTGGGGATTG
>JAEEGK010022657.1_pt1 | contig 13172 bp, 5 predicted proteins | sample 8958771 | NCBI WGS metagenome assembly JAEEGK01 (sample SAMN16246547, study PRJNA631951) | gut metagenome | biome: gut microbiome; feature: rumen; material: SC-attached | host: Bos | place: Iran: Karaj | collected 2018-10 | reverse complement strand
CCCAATCCCCAATCCCCCAATCCCCAATCCCCAAGAATATATTAATTATATTAATCCTTTTTCACTTCATTTATAAAAATAAATTTCTTTATCCTTTTTTATTTATTTTTATTAAATTTTATACTTCTTTCATCATTTCCTTTAATTTTTTTATTAAATCAATACTTATATTCCATTTATTATATTCAACATCTTCTAATACTTTTACAATGAAAGATTTATCATTTTCTTTAATTTTTTTTAATTCTTGTTTATAATATTCTTCTTTTTTTTTTGAAATGAAATTAAAAAATTTTTCAACATTCTCATTTTTTTTCCCTAAAATTTTTAAGCTTTCTTTATAAACATTAATTAATTCTTCAAAATCAGATGATTGAGTATCATTCATTATTTCATACATTTTTACTTTTATATCTAAAGCATTTTTTATGAAATCTTTAATTGAATTTCTCTGTGATAAAAGTTTATTTTCTTTTTTCATTCTTGATAATCGAATCATTGAAGTACTTTTATTTAAATTTTTAACATTATTTATATCAGAAAATGTTTTGTCAAATTTTCCTAATTGTCTTTTATATATTTCTTTACTTTTTTCAAAATATTCAATAATATTTTTTTTCTTTTGTTCCATTTTTTCATCATTCATTATAACATTATTATTATGACTGTATTCAGGAGTTAAATTAGAAAAAATAGTTCTATTACTTTTAGAATAATTAACATAATTAATAATAAATTTTGAATGTGAATTACTACATTTAGGTTTTTCTTTTTTGAAAATATTTTTCATACTTAAACTTTTTTGTTCTATTAAATGATGAAACAGTGGATGTGAATAATAGTTATCTTCAGCATCACTTTTATTTTTTTCTTCTTTCTTAAATAAATTTCTTTTACTTATATTATATTTACTTTTTCTCAATCCATCATTGTTTTTTTTTTCATCATTAAAATTATTTGTATCATTATCTTCAATATGATCAATTTCCTCTGCAGATCTTCTTTCTCTTTTTTCATTCAATTCTTTTATTTCATCATCATTTAAACTATTATTATTCATTTTTTTTTGAAATAATAAATATCTTTTCCTTGATCTACTTGCTCTTAAAACTCTTCCATTATCATTATTTTCCCATTCTTCTTTAATTAATTTTTCATGTTCTTTTTTTGAAGTGTCGTTTATGAATCCAATATTATTTGATGAAAAAACTCTTATTGTATAAGCTAAATCATTTGATTCATTTGTTAGTAATTCAGTATCTATTTCAGAAATATCAAAATAACATAATAATAAATATATATTGATTTCTTCTTTTGATTCTTTTTTTTCATTTTTTTTTGTTTTATCTTGATTAATTAAATCACCATATAACACAAGGTCTGTTATTACAATTTCATTATAAAAATCCCATTTTTTAATTAATTTACCTTCATTTGAATATGAAAATTTAATTGGATTATCGCAATAATCTAAAGAAGGCTCTTTTGTTAATTTATATAATTCTAATATAATTCTCAGTTGCTTTTCTAATGGTTTAGATTTAATATAAATATTTAAATTATCTGTTTTTTTTGAATTATTTTCTTTTATTTCTTCTATTAAATGATAAAAATTTATATTAATTGTTGAAGAAAGTTTTTCACTTGGATATAAAAAATACGAAAAAATTAAACCTTCTTTGTTTGAATTATATTTACCATGAATTTCAAAAGGTTCTATTTCTTCAACATAATCAAATTTTAAATTTATTTCATTATAATATATTTTAATTGATAATACTGATTCATTTAAATTTTCTTCTGGTTTAATAGAAAAAATTAAGGTTTTAGCTTTATTGTTTGAAAAATAATTTTTATTTATTTTTATTATTTTATCTATCTCCAAACTTTTTTTTTCAAGATTTTCATCTTCTAAAAATATTAAAATATATTGTTTTATATATTTCATATCATAATCAATAGAAATCCTAAATTGTATATAATCATTATTTATTTTTTCTTCATTACTTATAGTAAACTTGGCAATTTGGTAATATTTATTTTTTTCAATTGAAGGGATGCAAACTTGATTTTCATATACTAAAAAGTGTTCATATTCTGAAATAAATGTATTGAAAGACATATTTTGAATTTTATGACCTTCAGTCATAATTTGTAATATATATCCAGTTGGATATTCTCCTCCATTAATTTTAATAAAATATTCATTATCTTTTTTTAGCTCAGAAAAAGTATAAACAGAATAAAACTTATTTAAAATAATATTATTTTGAATAATACATTTATTACTTTTATCAACTAAATCAAATGAAATATAAGGAAAAATAACATTTTTAATTTTACTATTTAATTTGAATTTTTCAGTATATGGTTCAAAAATAATAATTAAAGAATATTTATCTTGATTATCATTCATTAAAGAATTAGGAGTTAACAAAAATAAATTATAATCAATTAAAGGTTCAAAAAAATCTGTCTGAAAATAATTCCAAGAATTATCAATAAATAATTTATCATGATAAATTTTATTAGGATTTTGAACAATTAAAAGTTTATTAAAATTATTTATTAAATCATCGAAAGTAATCCAACAACCATCAATAACATTAATTTTAGGATTATCATTTCTTTCTTCAAATTGATTTAAATCATTTCCAATGAATTCAATATATATTTCCTTAGTCCAAGCAAATAATCCAATAGGTCTATTTTTATTTAATTTATTTTTATGAGAAATTGAAGGTATTCTTGCAATTCCTTCTAATTTTTCTATTTGATGTTTATATCTTGAATCTTCATCAATTTTAGATATTATTTCTCTTAATTGATTTTGTTCTTCTTCTTTTTTTTTAAATTCTCTTTCAAAAATATCTGGAGGAGGATAATTCCAATTATTTAATAAACATTTTTTTGCCAAATTTATTTCTTCTTCTGTGTAATCTTCAAAAAAATTTCCATCATGAATTTGTATTGATTTGTTTATTAATTTTACTAAATTATATTTAATTCCATCTTCTCTTAATTCTCTTAATCTTCTGTTTTTTTCTTCAATTTTTTCTTTTTTTAATTTTTGTCTAAATAATAAATATTCTCTTTTTTCATTTAGTGCTAATTGCTTAAATTGAACTTTTTTTTCACATATTTCTTTTTGTAAATCAGAAAAATCTAAAAATTTTAATCTTTTCATATTAAATTTACCATTACTAAAAAAATCACATATTGAATATAAAAAATTTGAAACAAGTTTTTCATTTGATATTAATTGTTCTTTTTTTTTATAAGTTCCTAATTTCAGATTATCCATTTTTTTATTAATAATAGTTGGCCATTTCCGAAATTTTCTTGAATAATTAGTATTTTTATTACTAATATTATCATTTGAACTATTTAAAATATTATTTTCTGATTTTTCTTCAGGTTGATTTAATAATTTTGAAGAAAGTTTTTTTACTTCATTTTTTTTTTTATATTCATTTTTCCAGTTTATATTTTGTTGATTAATATATGTTCCATTTCTTTGATTCTGTTTGTCTATTAATTCTATTATATCATAATATGATATATTTTCATTTATATTGTTTGATTTATTTTTTTTATAATTAAAAACTGCAAAATAATATTTTTCAGTCAAAGGATAATTTATTATTGGTGATAATTCATCTAATTCATCAGTTTTGCCTTTTAATTCTTGTAATTTTTTATTCATTATTTTTTTATCTTTTTCTTTATTTATATCTTTATTCTCTTTTTCAGTATTGTTTTCAGAAAATTCATTCTCTTTTTTTTCACTTTCAATGATAAAATGTTTTTTAAAAACATTAATTAAACTTTTATTCATATCTAAAATAATTGAATGCATTCCAGTTAATTCATAAATTAAAGAATTGTCTACAAATTCTTCATTACAAAAATAAAAAGGATGTCTTGTTTTATACATATTTAATTTAATTAAAGCTTTAATGAATAATGCAGGCCAAATTTCTTCAATTGACTGGCATTGAGGAAGAATATATTCATGATTTCTATTACATGGAATTCTATCATCAATAATAATTTTTCTTGGTTTTCCCATTAAATATAATTTTATAATATATTTCCCATTAGGATTATAAATTGGAATATTATTTTTTTGAGGATAAATGTTTAAAAAAATACTTTTTCCTGTTTCTACATCTGTTATATTGTTATCTAATATCATTTGAAAAATGGATGTAAACCATGTATAATAGGAATTTTGAAGAAGTTGATTATTTAAAAACTCATTCATAGTTAAATCAGAAGGTTTTATTAAACTTATTAATTCTTTATTTTGTTCAATATTATTTGATGATTCTTCTTGTTTTTTATTTTTAATAGTTTTAAAACTTTTTTTAGATTTATTCATTTCTTTTTTTTCTTCATTTAATTTTCTTAATTCATATTCTTCATCTGTTTCAAATCTAATTTCATTATTAACGACTTTGAGCTGATATTTTTTTTCTAAATATACATAAAAATCCTTATAAATAGCATTTTTCATTGCATCTTCTCCATTATTTAAATAATCATTAAGTTCACTATCAGAATCATTGTTTTCTCTATTTTGTGTACGTTTAAATTTAATATAACTAACTTTAATATTTTCTCTCATTGAAATATAATTTTTTTTTGGATATAATCTTTTAATTTCTTTATCAATATAAAAATTTGGAATATAAGTCGAAGGACGATCCCATTCAATTAAATTATTATTTATTTGAATTAAATATAAAGGAGTATTTGAAATTATTTTTTCATGTTCTTCATCGAAAAATAAATTATCATGAACAGAAAAAATTTCTTCATTTATTTCTTCTTCTGAAGTATAATTCCATTCCTCTGGAATTTCATTTGGTAAAAATATTGGTTCATAATTGTTTTTCTCTGATAAAAATTCTTGAGGAAAATAAATAGGAGAATGAGTAATCATTTTATCTATTAAGTTATTTGGGATAAAATCTTTTGGATTATAAGGAATTTTTTCCTTTTTAATAATTTTATCTTTTGATTCTTTTTTCTTCATTTATTTTTATTTTAAATTTTATTTTTATTCAAAAAGAAAGTAATTAATAATATAATATATTCAAATTCATTAATTAAATTATTAGTACACAGATTAATTTTTATTGGATATCATCAAATTTTATAAATTTTTAAAATATATAGTTTTTCCAAATAATTTTATACTTCTTTTTAATAAGTATATTTTTTAAAAATATTTTAATGTTAATAGAATATAAATGTCCTTATTAGTAAGTTCTAAAAAAACCAAAAGCAGAGGAATTTTATCAAATAAATTATTTTTTAATATGTCTACCAGAAGTTTTAGTCAGACTTTTAATAAAACTAAAGATAGAATAGTTAGTCAAAGTTCTTCAAAATATATTAATGATTTTCCAACTCCAAAAACAATTATAAATTCAAAATCATCTGAAAATATATTAAAAAAAAGAAGGAATACTGAGGAAATAAATATTATAAAAGATTTAAATATTTTATTTCCAGATAAAAAGGATATAAATAATAAAATTAAATTTGCAAAATTAAAGAAAAATATCCTTTCAAATTATTATAGTTCAAAAATAACAAAAAAAATAAATCAAAAAGAAAAAAAAGTACTAAAAAATAAAGAAAAAATAAATAAACATAAATTTGAAAAGCATAATGAATTTGAGCAAAAAGAAGATATAAGAAAAATAAAATTAAAATTACATTTAATAATGTCGAAGAATAAATATCCTGTATGTAATCATTATGAAAAAAATAATAATGATTTTAATTTTAAATTTATGGAATATTTAAATAGTTCAAGATATATGGCAATAAAAAAGCAATTTCAAAACAATTTTCATTTTAATAAAAACGATTTAAATAAAGCACATGATCCTTTTGAACAAATGATTGATTTATCTGAATTTAGTATAGGGGCTTATAAAATAAGTGATATTTTTAAACAATTAAATGAAAATGAAAAAAAAAATATTTTACTTGATCCTTATTATTTTATTAAAGACCGAAATTATTATAAATCCCTTAATTCAATAAAAATAAAAAGTTTAATAAACACATTAAATGAAGAAGAAGAAGAAGAAGAAAATATAAGAAGAAAAAAATTATCTATGGATAAAAATAAAAAAAGCATTTTTATTGATGGAAGAAAGGAAAGAAAATTCAAAAAGTTTCCTTTAAAGAATCAAAAAAAATATTTAAGTGAAAAACAAAAAATTGAAATTAAGACTAATAAAAAATTAAATAGAATATTCTCCGCGAAACTAAAAAAAAATAATACTTCAGATAATTTATTTGAAAGTGAAATAAATTCTATGAAAAAAAAATTAATTTTAATTGGTCAAGAAAAATATGATGAGGGTTTTTATGAAAAAAATATAAAAGAAAATAAATATTTTTTAAAAGAAAAAAATAAAAGAGATTATTTAATTAAAATGAATAAAAAAAGAATTGATAAAGAAGAATTATATAAAGAAAATAATAATAAAGAAAGAAATCAAAATTCAGGAAATGATTTTTATTTAAGAGATTATATGATAAAATTAAAAGATTTATTAGTTTCTAAAAAAGCACGTTCAAAATCTGTTAATTCAAAATCATAAATAATTTTTAAATATAAATAAATTTAACTATATAATATATTATATGACTTTAATACTTATTAAAGTACTTTTAAATTATAGTGTAATATTCAGCAATTCACTTTTTTTAATATCTTCAAATGAAGGTTTCATATCAGAAACATATTTTTCTATTTGAGTTTTATTATGATTAAATGATTCATTTCTTATTAAATAAGGTTCAACACCTTTATTAATTGAATTATTATGTTTTCCATTTTCTATTATTGTATTTCTTATTGTATTCATTTGTTTCAAATAAAATTTTTGAGGTTTTAAATCTAAAATATATTTATTAATTTTGATTGCATTTATTATTTTTTGATAAATTAATGATGATAATTGTTCATTTATATGAGAATATGCTTTTAAAGAATTTATAATATTTATTGGGTCATCTCCTACTTTAATTTCGAAAATTTCTTCTTTTGATTTATCAAATTTAATTTTAACTTTTAAAGAAGATAAGTTTTCTTTTTGATTTAATATTTGATTATTCATATTATTTTGTGTATCACTATGAATTTTTTGATTATTGTTAATATAGTGATTATTTATCCATTCATCAGTCTTAGTTTGGTATATCCTTTGATTTAAATTTTGATTTTGAATATTATTATTAATTTTATTATTTAAATTAAAATTATTTTGAAAAAGTTGATAATTTCCTTTTACCGTATTAGAATTAAAAACTTCATTTTTATTTTTCATTCCTCCTACAACATTTTTATCACTATTCACAGTTCTATAAGGAATATTACTATGCTTTTTATTCATATTATTATTATTACTATTAATGATGTTATTATTATGGTTATTATTATTATTGATATTATTATTAGGATTGTTATTATTATTAATATTATTACTATGATTATTATTGTTATTATTATTAATAGAATTATAATAATTCCTTTGTTGTTGAATGTTTATTATATTTGAAGGAATTTGTTTTTGAATATTATGAGATTGAGGTGTAGCCATCATAAAGTTTAAATTAATGTTTGGATTCAAATTTGGATTTGTATTTTTTGTTCCTTGCATACTTAAACTTAATTTATTATTAATTTGCATATTATTAGCATTATTTTTATAAAATCTATTATTTGTTTTTCCTCCTTGATAATTTAAATTTGGCATTCCAAAATTTGAATTATTGATATTTGGAATCATATTAATAGTTTGATTTGGAGTTTCATTCAAAGATTTATTTATTTTATTTACTTTTTTATTATTATATTTAATATCTTCATTCATATTAAAAGGGTAATTTTGATTATTTTGATTGTTATTATTATTAATATTAAATATTTGATTTTGTTCAATCATCTTTGGAATGTTGTAAATATTATTTTGAATTCTTCCATAATTTCCTTGTTGAGTAAAATTTTTATTCATAAACATTTCATTAGGAATGAATTGATTTATATTTTGATTTAAAGACATTAAATGTTTATTCATATTATCATTATTATTTTCCATTGACATACTGGAATAATTTTGCTTTAAATTAGGTTCTTCTTTTAATTCATTTAACTTTTCATCTTTTGTTTGTATTGAAGTACTTTCACTATCTTTTTCTCTTGAAATTTGATTTTGAATTTGATTCATATATATTATATTTTGATTTGGAAAATTATGAACTAACATATTTTGTCCTTTTGGAATATTAGTTTTATTTATATTTTGATTTTGGAAAAAATTATTCGTGTTTGGATTTTGATAATTGAAATTTTGATTTTGAATTAAATGATTATTGCTATTATCATTTTGTTTCAATTGGTCATTTATTTGAGATATATAATTATTATTAAATTGATTATTATTTTGATTTTGTTTTTGAAATTGGAAATTATTTGAATTTTGATTGTTTTGATATTTTTTATATTGTTTATTTGGAAACATATTTTGATAATTGTTTATTTGATTTTGTTCATGGGGAAAATCTTCTTTAATATTAGAAGAATTTTCCATAGTATTATTTTGAACATAATTATGATCATAATCTCTTCTTTTTTTTCTCATTTTTTTCACATTTTGAGGATTCTCAAATTCTTCATTTGAATTTTTTCCTTGAAATGAAAGAAAATTTTTTTTGTTTTGGTTTTTTCGAAAATTTTGAGAATTCATATAATTATCCATATTTGAATTATTTGACTTCTCATCTAATTGATTATTCCTTTGAATATTTTTATAATAATTTTTTTTCCCTTTTTGACTATTCTGACTTGGAATTTCTTCTTTTGGATTCTGTTCAAAAAATTGATATTCATTTCTATCTTGATTATTCATAAATTAAAACTATAATAATACAATATAAAATTCTAAAACACATTAAAATAATTAAAAAATTTAAAAATGAATAATAAGGAATTAATAAAAAATGGGCGTTTAAAAATATCATAATTTTAATTTAATTATTAGAAGTGGTCAAAAAGAATAAATAATAAATATGCTAAAAACTATATTATCAATAACAGGGATAAATAATACCAGATTATAAAAAATAAAAAATTGAAGATTTCTCGGAAAAAAGTAGAGAAAGGTATTAAGGAGCATGGATAAAAAGAATGAAAGGACATGTTTGTAATTTATTTAAGAGAACAATTTTAATCTTCTCATGACTATAAAAATAATATTATAAGGGAAAAAATAAATTTGTTTATAGAAAAATAAAAATGTATAAAAAATATAATTTGAAAATATTTTGGATGAGATTAATCATTTAATTGATAAAAAAGTAATTTGAAAATCACTTTTCTTGGAAAAGTAATCAATTAAATGAAATAATTATTTTTGACATAAAATTTGAAATTAAATTAAAAGTAGATTGTCAAAAAAATAGAAAAATTTTAAAAAAGAAAAATTCGGATTTTTTTTGAGGAAATGAAAAAAAAAATGAACATATTTTTAGGTCAATATAATCATAATAATTTTATTCAATTCAAATAATGATAATCAATAGATAAACTTAACTAATACCAGTTATATTCAAATTATATTTAATTTAAAATAATATGTAAATTAAATGATCTTTAAGAGAAATTCATTAAATTTTATGGTTTATATAAAATTATTAATAAATTTATTCTGTTTTTTCACTTTTAGCAGTAGTAACCGGAGGTTTATCAGGATTATTATTTGGTTTAACAACAACATTACAATCTTTTAAAACATCATTAATTTTTTCAAAAACAATTTTCCCATCTTCAGTTTCAACATTTTTATAAGTTGGATAAATTACTGTTCCATTTTGAATTTGTTGATCATGATTAATAGTTTCATCTTCTACTGGTCTTCTATTTTCTAAATATAATTTAATATCTTCAACAGCTATTCCAGTTAATTCTGATAATTTTTGCTTAATTATAATTGATTTGTGATATTCATCTGTATATATAATATAAATATCTCTTAAATGTTTTACTTTAACTGAAATTGGTAATGGTTGTAAATCTTTTGGAGTATAATCTGGGATTATTATTTTTGGTGGTTCTTTAGGAGCATCATCACCCTTCTTCTTTTTCTTTCCTCCCATATTTCAATTTTAATTATATATAACTTATTTATTAAATATATTTTTATTTTTAAATATTTTTTATTTTTTTTATTAGAAATAAATGAAAATAAAATTTTAATTTTTTCTATTTTATTGAAATATTATTCAAGTAGGATATGTAGAACTTCAACTAAAAAATAAATTAAATATTTAAAAAAAAGAAAAAGGGCAAAAAAATTCATAATAATTCACTCAAGACAATTCAATTTTATATAATAATTTACTTAATAAACAATAATATTCTTTCTAATATATTTTACTTTATTATTATAATATTAATATAATGTAAATTAGAAAAAGTTATTATATTTTATTAAAGATATTTGAAAATTGATTGAAATAAGCATTTATAACAAAAACTAATAAATTCAAACACCTTTTAATCTTTTATATTATTAAATGAATTAAACACAAATACATTATTTTATAATTTTTTTGAATAAAAATTTAAAAATTCATTTAATAATCAAATTTATTTTTTAAAAATTATTTAAAATTATTTTGATTTTGGATTAAATCAATATAGCAAATAAATAAAAAAATTTTAATTTTAAATTATTTTGAAAAAATTTGACATAATGAAAAAAAAATAATATAGTTTTAACTGTTATTTTCCTCTTCTTCTTTAGCTTTTCTTTCTTTCTCTAATTCTTCTTCTGTCTTAGGTACTTCTAATCCTAATTCTCTCATAATATTTCTTTTATCATTTTGAAAAGCTTCTTCAGCATATTTTAATTCTAATTCTCTTTCAATATCATTTTCAGGTTCTTTTTTCTCATCTCCAGCATTAGCAGTATTATTAATTTCTTCTTCAATTATTTTAAATCTCATTTCCATATATTCTTGTCTAGCAATTTCATTATCGAAAAATTGTTTCATAATATTTTCTTCATCAGAAACTTTTTCATAAAATAATTTAGGAACTTCAATTAAAGTCATTTGACCAGAAATATCTCCAATACACATATATTCAATAGTTTTTTTAGTTTGATTTTCAGCATTTTCATCAATAGGAGGAGAATATCTAAATATAGTAATTGAAGTAACTTTTTCTTTAATAATAGGGTCTTTAATAGAAGGTTTATGACTTTCATCTAAAAAGTCCCAAATATCAATTTTACCATTAGATCTACATAAAAATAATACTCCTGGTCTAGAAGGTGAAAAAGTACCACAAGTATAAGAAGATTTTTTTAAATTTGGTGAAATAAATATAGGTTTAATTCTACTTTTACTCCATAAACAAAAATGAAAATCATGAACAGTAATAAATATATCATTAAAAAAAGGTGATATTTGAAAGAATAAAACAGGTCTATAATATCTATTATAATAATGATTAACTACATTAGCAGCTGGATTATCTGTTGTATTTTTAATTGAATTATCAACACAATAAACTCTTCCTTCATCTGTAGAAACATAAAATAAAAATTTATCTTCTAAAGCTTCAATTTCAAGTCCTGTTCCATTTACTTTTCCAATAGCATCAACTTTATTAATTTCAATATGTTGAGTTGTCATATATGGATTAATATCATTTTGAACAGTTTTAGGATCTCCTAAATTTAAATTTTTATAATCCCAAACAATGACTTGACCATCTTCACCTAATGAAGCTATTGTACAACATTCTTTTTCTTCTGGAATAAATGTAATTTGCTTTTTCTTATTCATAACATAACCTGGAGGAAACCATTTTAATCCTTTAACTTTACCTTTATGACTTTCTAATAAAGATGATATATTATATATATAATAATCTTTAATATTTGCATGTTTCATATAGGAATTAACATCAGTATTTTGATGTTCTCTTAAAGTAGACATTAAATCAATAAATTTAACAAACATTAATTGACCAGATGATAAAGCAATAACTAAAAAATTATTATTAACAGGAGAAAATTCATAACAAGTAATTTCACAAGGGGTTTTAACTGAGAAAATAGGAGCATTTTGTTCAACATCTTTAATATTCCAAAATAATATTTCTGAAGTATAAGGTATACCTTCAACTTTAATACTTTCATCAAAAGTATAATTTCTATATAATGAATGAGTTACAAAAGGATCTGTTTCTGCTAATCCTCTTATTATATTCACTGATTTTTCTTTTTTTGCTTTATTTCCTGCTGAATTATCTCTAAATGTTCTTACTTCATCTTCATCATTACCATTCTTTTTTTTACCATCTTCAGTTGAAATATGATTGAATTTATCTAAATCAAAATCATTTTTAAATATATTTATTGTTTCATTGCTTTGTAAAGCTTCTTCCATTCTTAAAGTTACTTTATTAATGAAATTCTCGACTTGATTTAGCAAATTAGGTACAGTTAAATATTTATTACTTTTATCTAAGAATTTATCTTTAATATCATTTAAATTATCTTCAACTTGAGTGAATGAATTAACATATACTTTTTTTGCAACTTGAAAAGTTTTTGTAGTTGAACAATTTGCAGTTTGAAAACCCATTTCAATATAAGATCTTTCTTGTAAAGGATATTCATTTGCAAGTTTAACTCCTTTAACTTCATTATTTCCAACAGTTTGTTCTTCATTTGCATTTTTATCTTGAAATAAATTTACTATTGGAGCTTCAAATTCTCTTTTTTTTCTCCAAATTACATTTTTAAATAATTCTTTTCTTTGAGGAACTATTTCACTATTAAAATTTTCATTTGGTAATATTTTTGAATTTGGATAATTTTTATTACCATAAAAATATTTTGGTTTGAAACGCTCATAAGGTCCTGCAAATAAATCTTCGTCTCGATTATCTGTTGCTGCTCGCATTGCACTCTTTTTTATTGCTTCTATTTCATCTAATGTTGGATCTGCCATTTTTATTATTTAATATTTTGTAACTTAATATTAAATATATTTTTTATATTTTAAATTTTTTTCATTTTTTCAGAAGTGGTTTTTCATATTTTTTTTATTTAAGAAATATTATTATA
>JAEEGK010022652.1_pt1 | contig 13173 bp, 7 predicted proteins | sample 8958771 | NCBI WGS metagenome assembly JAEEGK01 (sample SAMN16246547, study PRJNA631951) | gut metagenome | biome: gut microbiome; feature: rumen; material: SC-attached | host: Bos | place: Iran: Karaj | collected 2018-10 | reverse complement strand
GCCCAATCCCCAATCCCCAATCCCCAATTTAATTTATTAGATTAATTATTTCTAATATTAATATTTGATTTATTAAATCTTTTAATTGAATATCTATTACATAAACATTTAAATTTTATAAAAATTAAATAATAAAAAAAGATTAAAAATAAAATATAAAAATAATTAATTTTTAAAATTATTCATCTTCATTAATTGGTCTATTCAATTCAAACTCTCTATTTTCCCTATCTAAAATATCTGATCTATTTAAATCTTGAATAGCTCTTCCAAAAACATATTTCCAAAATAATTTTCCAAGAACATAATTCCCATCTCTATTAAATTTAATACTATTATTAAAATATTCAAAAGCACTAATAACACTATATCCAAATGTAACCATTAAACTAATAGTAAAAGCAATAATGATACAAATAACAGTACTAATATTTAAATATTGTACACTATAATTATCATTATCACAACTATAACAAACTTTACCAAAGTTACAAAAAGCTAAAATTGAACAACCTAAAAGAAAAGGACCAAATGAATAAAAATTATAAAACATAAATGAATCTAATAATTTCAAAGCAAAAAATTGATAATCAATTAATAAACCTAATGACATAAAACAAGCACTTAATCCTGCTAAAGTTGCAAAAGTTGTAAAAAACATTTGAGTTATTATTGGATATTTTACACAATGTGTGAAAATAATTGGAGCTAATGTTTTTGAATAATCTTTTAAAGAATAATATGAAAAATAAATTTCTAATATATCCATTCCTACTAATAATAATGAAAGGAAAAAAACTATTTTTAATCCAAATCTACTATAATCTTCATCTTCATTATTATCCATTTTATAATTATTAATATTAATAATATTTTTTTTTAATATTTAGAATTTGTTATTTTTTTTGAATTTATATTTTATTTTATCATTTAATTTAATATTTAAAAAATTGAGGGAAAAATGTTACATAAAAAAAGAGATAGAAATAATCAATCAGTAATAATTACTTTAGGAAGATTACAAAAAGGATATTATTATATAAATGATTCATTAAATGAAGGAACAAAAATTAAAATCCCAATAAAAGTAATAAATGAAGAAAAAACAAAAGCAAAAATAGAACAAATAGAAGAAAATTCCCCAGATAATAATCTTTCATCACATTTCATTCCAGAAAAAACAGAAATAAATGATAAAAAATTAAATGAAAATTACATTCCAATGTCATCATCATGGTTTGATTTTGATGAAATAAATGAAATAGAAAAAAATTCCTTACCTGAATTTTTTAATAATCAATATCCATCAAAAACACCAGAAATATATAAATCTTATAGAAATTTTATAATTAATTTATATAGAGAAAATCCAAGTAAATATTTAACTGCAACAACATGTAGAAGACATTTATCAGGTGATGTATGTGCAATAATAAGATTACATTCATTTTTAGAACATTGGGGTTTAATTAATTTTAAAGTAGATCCTTTATATAAACCAACTAATTCTTTTTTACCAAAAGCATTTAATTTCAAAAGTCCAATTTATATTGATGCTGTTTATTTATTAGAAATAGAATCTAATAATTCAACAAATAAAGTTGGTAATAATAATGTTATTCTTATGAATAATAATAAAGAAGAAATTAGAACTTTATATCCTATTCATAATCATAAGGAAAATTTATATAGAAATTTTTTTTCTGAAAATAAACTTTTAATTAATAATCAAATTAATTTTTTAACTAAAAATTATAGACCTAAATGTGATTTATGTACAAATTTATGTGATATTGATTGGTATTTTTTAAGAGAAAATCATCCAAGTGAAATAGATGATATTTATAAACAACAAGAAAGTAAAAATATGATGTTAATATGTGAAAATTGTTATGAAAAAGGTGATTTTCCATTAGGATTATCAAAAGAAGATTTTGAATTATCAAATGTTTATAATATTTTTGTACCAAATGATAAATTTAATTGTAAATTAAAAGAAAGATTAGATAATGAAAAATGGACAGAAGAAGATACAGATAAATTATTAAATGCAATTCAATTAAAAGGAGAAGGAAATTGGGATGAAATTGTTAAAGTTTTTGATGGTAAGAAAACAAAATCAGATTGTATTATGCATTTATTACAATTACCAATTAAAGAAAGTATTTCTTTTAGAGTTAGTGATTTAAAACAAAATAAAACTGAATTAAATACTTATGTTAATTGTGAAACAAATGCTGTTACTGATCAAAATAATCCACTTATTGGTCAAATTGTATTCTTTTCTAAAATGTTTGAAAAGTTTTCTTATGATGATGCTAAAAAAAATAATATTCCTTCTATTCAATTTATTAAGGAAAATATTTATAATACTTATAGTAAAAAAATTCAAAAAATTGAAAATAAAAAAAATGATAAAGAAAAAGAAGAGGAAAAAGAAAAGAAGGATGAAATTAAAAAAATTTTAAATTTTATGGTTTATCTTCAAATGGAAAAAGTGGATATGAAATTAAATCATTATGCAAATTTTGAAAAATTAATTGAACAACATAAAACTCAACTTAAATCAATGGAAAGTCAAATTATACAAGATAGAATAAAATTATCTATTAAAAAAGCAGAAATATTTTCACTAATAGAAAAAATAAAAGAAGAGAAAAATAAAAAAGAACAAAATACAGATAATGAAAACTCAGATAAAAATTCTAAAATGGATATGGAAAAAGAAAATGTAGAAAATTAAATAAAAATATTATATAAAATAATTATAATTAAATAAAATTAAATAAAATAACAAAATAAAAAAAATAAAATTATAAAATAAAAATAACTGAAAATTATAAAAAAAAATGTTCAAACTTCAATCAAAGTCATTGGATTTATCAAAGAAGAGTATATCAAATCAAAATACATTAAAAACAAAAATATCAATTAATTGTGAACCAAATCCAAATAAATATAATGAAACAACTCAAAATAGATTAAGTAGAAATCCACCAATATATTATTATAGAAATGTTTCAAATCCATATAAATATAATATTCAGAGTGTAGATTTAAAATATTCAAATGGAAGAAGTAATGAAGAGATTTTTACTGAGAGAGTTAAAGATATTATTAATAAAGAAAGTGGTGGGTCTATTACTCTTGATGATATTATATCAAAAAGTAAAAAAGATCAATATTTACCTTATGGTTATCCTTATTTTGATTATATGAATAGACATCCTAATTTAATGAAAAGTACTAATTTTTTAACTAGTAGAAGGAGATTTAATATGGATAGTATTAAAAAAAATAATTCAATGGGTAATGGTGAAAGGAAATTAATTATTAGAACTTCTCCTTATATAACTAATAATAAAAATGGGAATGATAATTATGAAGGACCTATTAATGGACCTTTTAATAATGAGAATTATGTAAATGAAGAACAAAAAAATTATGAAGTTGAAAATAATAGATATGGAAATAATGAAAATGAAAATCAAATGAATGTTAATAAAAATAATACTAATGAACCTATTAATCAAAATAATGAAAATCAAAATATTAATAATAATATTAATACTGAACCAAATGCAGAAAATAATATAAATAATAATAATATAAATGAACCAACTGTAGATAATAATACTAATAATAATAATAATGAACCAATTATTGATAATAATATTAATAATAATAATACTGATCCAATTGTTGATAATAATGTGAATAATAATAATATTGAACCAAGAGTTGATAATAATGTTAATGATAATAATACAAATGTACCAACACAAGATAATAATATTAATGAAAAACAAATAATTGAAAATCAAAATAATAAAGAACAAATTAGACAAAATGATAATATGGACAATTTAAATAATGATAATGAAGATGAAAATGATGAATTTTTATCACAATTTAATTACAATAATAATCTTCAATATAAATATAATAACTACACAACTCATCATGATCCAAAAAAAATTCCTCGTCCTTTAAATTTATATCCACCATTATCAGAAAAAGATCAAATTCAATATAAATATTATGAAAGTGATCCTCACATATTAAAAGATGATGAATTTTTCAAAAAAAAATCAGGTGAAAAAAATTTATTTAGAAATCATCGTCAATTACAAGATTTTGAAAATAAATTGCATATGACAGGTGAAAGTAAATCAAGTTGGATTCCTAGAATTCCTCAAAGAACAACTTATAATAATTTAACATCTGTAAAATATAATATTCTTTCTCCAGGTAAAAAATCTATTTTTAAAACACATGATGAAATAACTGGATTAAAAATAGGAAATAGAGTAAAATCAATTTCTGATTTTGTGGATGTTAATAGAATAGCTGCTGAAAATCTTAGTGAGTTATTTACTAATTCAATTAAAGATAAAAGATGGTTTAATAGAACAGAACAAGTTGCTACTAATCAAGCAGATTTACATAATACTTATAGAGAAAGAATTCCTTATCCTTTTAGTTAATATTTTTTATAATTTAATTATTTTTTATTATGATTAATTATTTGAAAAATATACCTAATTTACTATATTTAGATTATAATTGAAATTTTAAAATAAATAAAAAAAGTAAAATATATAACTTTTAGAAAATAAATTAAAAATATTCTTAATTTAAAAAAAACCAAAAATAAAAACTGTTTAAAATAATTATTTTTTTGAAGCAACTTTTTCAATCAACCATTTAAGTCCTTCCATAATTCCAAAACCTTTCAAAGCAGAACAAGCATAAAGACTCCAATCTCTATCAGTAATATCATTCAATTCTAATTTTTCTACAATTTCATCAGCTCCTAAACAAGTGGCTAAATCAGCTTTATTAGCATAAACTAATAAAGGAATTTTAGCTAATTTTTCTTCTTTCATTAAAAGTTTTAATTGATCATTACATTCACCAATTCTTTCTTCATCAGCAGAATCAACAACATATAATAAAGCATCAACATCATCATAATAAGCACTCCAATATTGTCTTATTTCTTTTTGTCCTCCTATATCCCATACGTTTATTGTAAAACCTTCTTGAATTATTGTTTTAATATTCATTCCTTTTGTTGGTTCTGTTGTCTTTACTTTCTCTTGAGTAATATTATGGAGAAGTGTTGTCTTTCCTGCATTGTCTAATCCTAATATTAAGAGATTTGGGTCTTTTTCAAATTTCTTATAATTTTTTAAAAGTTCTAATAACCCCATTTTTTTAAATGTTTTTTTTGTTTTAGTTAATACTATTATTTATTTATTTTTTTTAATAATTATTTTTTTTATGATTAGGTAATTTATTTTTTATTTTATTTATTATATATTTTAATTTTTTTTATGATTTTTTTTTGATATTAAATGTTATTTATATCTTTTAACTATTTATTTAATGGAAGAGAAAAAAACTGAAGAACAAAAAACTGAAGAACAAAAAACAACAGAAGAAGAAAAAAAAAATGAAGAGAAAAAAAAGGAAGAATATCGTGATCCAGATACAGGAGAAGTAATATCAAAATCAAAATATAAGCAAATAATGAAAATGAAGAAAAAAGCAGAAGATGAAGAGAAGAAAAAAAAAGATAAAAAAGAAAAAGAAGCCTCAAATCCAGAAAAAAAATCAAAAAAAAATGTAGAAACTGAAGAAGAAATAGACCCAACAAAATATTTTGAAAATCGTAAAAAATGGATATTAGATGAAATGGCAAAAGGAAACAATCCATATCCACATAAATTTAACGTAACAATAAGTCTTCCAGACTTTATATTAAAATATAAAGATATAACAAAAAAAGGAGAATGGCTTCCTGAAACAGTTCAAGTAGCAGGACGTGTTCATTCAATAAGAAAATCAGGTTCATCTTTAATTTTTTATGATATAAGAGGAGATGATGCTCAAATTCAAATTTATGTTGATGAACGTAATCATAAAGGTAAAAAAAGTTTTATTGAAACACATACTAATGTAAGAAGAGGTGATTTTATTGGAGTTATTGGTCATCCTGGTAGAACTTCACCTAAAGGAAAAGAAGGAGAATTAAGTGTTTCTTGTGAAGATTTAATTTTACTTTCTTATTGTATGCATATGTTACCTAAAATTGAAACTGGATTAAAAGATACTGAAACTAGATATAGAAAAAGATATGTTGATTTAATTATTAATCCTAATGTCAAAAAAAATTTTATTATGAGAAATAATATTATTAATTATATTAGACAATTTTTATTAGATAGAAAATTTGTTGAAGTTGAAACTCCAATGATGAATATGATTGCTGGTGGAGCTAATGCTAAACCTTTTATTACTCATCATAATGAATTAAATATGAATTTATTTTTAAGAATTGCTCCTGAATTATATTTAAAAGAATTAGTTGTTGGAGGAATGGATCGTGTATTTGAAATTGGAAAACAATTTAGAAATGAAGGAATTGATTTAACTCATAATCCTGAATTTACTACTATTGAATTTTATATGGCTTATGCTGATTATTTTGATTTAATGGATTTAACTGAGGAATTATTAAGTACTATGGTTTATAAATTTTTCGGTACTTATAAAATTCAATATCATCCTGATGGTAAAGATGAAGATGATGAAGAGAAAAAAGGAAAAGGTAAAGGAAAAGGAAAAAAAGAAGAAGAAAAAGAAGAGGAAAAAAAAGAATTAAAACAAGAAGAAAAAAAAGAAAAGAAAAAAGTATTAGAAATTGATTTTAAACCACCATTTAAGAGAATATCTTTAATTAAAGGATTAGAAGAAGAATTAAATGTAAAAATCCCAGAAAATTTAGATAGTGAAGAATGTAGACAATTTTTAGAAAAATTATGTGATGAAAAAAAAGTTGATTGTCCAGCACCAAAAACAACAGCAAGATTATTAGATAAATTAGTAGGAGAATTCATAGAACCAAAATGTGTATCACCTACTTTTATAATTGATCATCCTCAAATAATGAGTCCATTAACAAAATATCATAGATCAATTCCATTTTTATCAGAAAGATTTGAGTTATTTATTAATTGTCATGAAATTATTAATACTTATACTGAATTGAATGATCCTATTAAACAAAGAGAACTTTTTGTTAAACAAGCTGAAGCTAAAGCTTTAGGTGATGAAGAAGCTAATGATATTGATGAAACTTTCTTAGATGCTCTTGAATATGGTCTTCCACCTACTGGAGGTTTTGGAATGGGAATTGATAGATTGACTATGATTTTAACTGATAATATTAATATTAAAGAAGTTATTTTGTTCCCTGCTATGAAACCACAAGAGGATAAAAAAGAAGATGAGAAGAAAGAAAATGAAAAGAAAGAAAATGAAAAAAAAGAATAAAATGAATGTTATAATCTTAACCATTAAATAGAATATTTTAATTTTAAAATTATGTAAAAATAATAAAAATTTCATATTATTTTAAAAATTCTTTTATATTTTATGTTGAATGAATATAAATTAATAATAATTTCAATAATTAAAATAAATGAATATTAATTAAATAATAAAAAATGTGTTTTTAATTTAATTATAATAAAAATATATTATTCAATATTTAATTATATATGATAGACGAAAAAAAAAAAGAATTAGAAAAAGGAGAAAAAGTAATATTTCGTTCTGTCTCAAAAAAATATAAAGAACTACAAAATATAATAGTTCTAAGTCAATTTGATGAAAAAACAAAAACATATATTATTTATGTTAATTCCTTTGAAAAATATATTAAAATATCAAAAAATTCAAAATACCCTTTAAAATATTATTGTGAAGATTGTAACATATATTTTAATAAAGATGAAGGATTAGTGCATTTAATTAATACAAAGCATTTTGTAATAAAAGAAATAGAAAAAAAATGTGATATACATAATAAAGAATTGATATATTTCGAATTATTAAATTTTAAATTATGTTGTGAAGAATGTAAAACAAATAGTTGCCTTCCTATAATAAATAAACCATCACATATTTTATATTCAAATTTAGATACATATTCTGGACCTTTAAAAGATTTTAAAAAAGAAGGTAAAGGAACTTTTATTTATGGTCCTTTCTCAATACTTATAGGAACATTTAAAAATGATTTACCAAAATTACCTTGTAATTATATGAATTTAGATTTAAGATTTGTTAATATATCAGAAAATTGGGGGGACATAAGAGAATATAAAATTGTCGATTTTCATAAACCAAATTTTTTAAAGGTTTTGACTACTGTTATGGAAAAATTTAAGTTAACAATATTATATTTACCAGATGATTTTGAAGTTAAAGTCAATATTTATTATGATATTCATAAAAATCCTTGGTATAAAGTTTATTTTTATAATGTTTTCTTTTATTCTAAAAGAGATACATATGAGTTTTTATCTATTTTCCAATTAATGAACAAACAACTTGATATATGGCTTCTTACATTTTTTCCTCATATTCGAATTAATTTAATTGTGAGAATGCAAAAAGGATATTCATATAATCTTCATTTATTTATATTTTCAAAAATAACTAAAAACATAAATGAAAGTTTAACAGAAAGTTTTTCATATACTCCATTTAAAATTGATAATAGTGATCAATATAAGATATTGTTTTTTTTTGAATTTTCTGATAGAGATATTTCAAAAATTATCGAAACTCAAAAAAAGCTTGATTCTTTTAATAAGATAAATAATAACATTTTAAATGAATATAAAATTTATTTTATTTATATGGAAAAAGATTTAAATAAAAGAAATAAAATTTCATCAAATCTTTTTAAAAATGAAATAAGTGTCAAAATTATTAATGCTTTTTTAGAAGAAAAAAAATTTAAAAAAGATCCTATAAATATATTTCAATATACAAAATATTTAGTAAATCCATATTTTTTAATATTTAATGGGAAAAATTTTAAAATTTTAAAAATGGGTTTAATTGAATCTTTTGAAAAAAAATTTTTAGACTTTAAATTTCCTCCAGAAGAAAAAAAAGAAGATTATATACAAAGAAAATTAGATTTAATTGATTTTATATATAATACTCAAAAAAAACTTGATTATTATACAAATTTAAGAGTATTAATTCCATTAAGATTATCAATGAAACAATTAGAGAGTAAAGATAAAAAATATAAAACAACAGAATTAGTTCCAGTACAAAAAACTAAATTAACTGTTATTGGTTATTTAAAAGAAAATGATTTATTAAATTTAAAAAAAGAATTTAAAAAATATATTTATGAAAAAGATATTAAAATAAATAAATTAATAACATATACATTTGATATTGAAAATTTGATAAAAGAATGTAATAATTGTAAAAGAATTTTAAATGATAATGAAGAAATTTATGCATGTTTTTGGTGCAAAATAGCATTTTGTGAAAAATGTGTAGAAGATACAATAAATGATGAAACAAAAAATGGAAAAGAAAAATTAGTTCATAAAGAACATAATTTATTATATTTTAAAACAAGAAATAAAGAAAAATTTTTATATTTAGAAAAAATAAAATTAGGTGAAAATTTATTTAATGCTTTACCAGAAAAATTATGGACATTAAAACATCAAATTATATGTAATGGGTGTTCAAAAGACAATCTTATTTCACCAAGATATTTATGTGTTACTTGTAGACCAGGAGATAGACTTAAAGGAGGATTTGTTGATTTTTGTTATGAATGTATTAAACATTTAAGAAATAAAGATAGTAAAGGATTTAGTTATGAAAATATTGAATGTAAAGAAAGTAAAAATTTAAAATGTCCTTTAATTACTTATAAGCATAAACATGAAAAACATGTTTATTTATGTATTATTTTTAATGCAACTGGTAATTATTATAGTTATTAAATATTAATATTATTATTATTATTATTATTGATTATAATTTTATTTTTATAAATTATATTATTATGAATTATCTAAAATTTATAATTCAAATAATGAGATTAATTATTTTTAAATTATATTTATATCTCATTATTATTTATTTTACTTGAAAAACTTCAATTTCTTTTACATCAAAATCTGGTTCTCCATTAGTTAATTTTAATTCAGTTAAAAAACTACTAATTTCATTACAATAACATTTCCCTTTTTTCATATCTTCCATAATTACAATATCAGCATTTCCAAAAACTGGTCCTCTACTATTTTTTCCATTAATAGAATAATTATTATTACTATTTTCAATTTTATTAATTTTTTCCATATTATTCAAAGAAAAAATAAAAGTTTCATCATCAGATTTAAATCCAGTATTATCCCAATTTAAAGGAGTATATCCTCCAAATTTAAATCCTTTTGTAGTTTCTATTAAAACTAAAGTTGCTCCTTTTCTATCACATTTATCATGAAAATCTTTTGAATTTGAACCATCTTTACTCATATTAAAAATTAAATCAAAATCTATTTCTTTTTCTATATTTATCCAATTTCTTATTATTTTTTCTTTTTCATAATCTTTTGGTATTATTTGAGACAAATTACTGAATGAATTTTTAAAAGGGTTTTTTTCTTTCTTTTTTTTATTTTTTAATTTTGATTCTTCTATATCTTTAATTATTATATTTTGTTTATTTATTAAATCCTCTAAAATATTTAATTTTGTAATTTGATTTTCTAAATTTTTTATTTTAATATTTTGTTCATTTATTTTTTTATCTTGATTTTCAATTTTTTTAGTTAATTCTTGAATTTTTGAATATAAATTTGAATAATCAATTTTTTCAATATTTTTTTGTATTAATTTTAGTTGCACTCGATGAACCGTAATATGAGGAATTGGAATAGTTAAAATTATTTCATTTGTATTTTCTTGTATTGTTAGTTTATATGATGATATAATTGATTCAATCATAACTAGAACTTCATTAATTGATTCACAATCACTAAAATATTGATTTTGTTTAATATCTTTTAATGCGAATTTATTTTCATAATTTCTTATTAAATTAATTTCTTGTGATTTAGCAGATATTATAAGATAAAATGATTGTTCAACTGAAAAATTTAATTCAAAACTATTTTTTTTATTAGAAATAAATAAATATTTTTTTTCAGGTAATGGTGCAGCCATAAAAAAATTTTATTTAAAATCAGAATTCTTAATTTAAAAAAAATAAATAAAAAATTAAAATAAAAAAAAATCAATAAAATAAAATTAAAAATGTCAAACCAATTTAACAATATAACAAAAAATAAAAAACAAGAAATTATAGGTAGAATTCATGTAAATCAATCATCAAATTTTCCAGGAAGAAGTATTCAAGTAAATGTAAAAAAAAGAGGAGCAAGTACTAATCCTTCAAACATAAAAATAAAAAATAAAAACATAAATAATCAAAATAATCAAAAGGAAAAAAAAAATAATGAAAAAATACCATCAAATATAATAACCCAAGTTCAAAAAGAAAAAATAGAACTTCCATTAAGTCAAAGTCAAAGAATAGATAATAAACAATTAATAAAAAAAAATCAAAAATCTCGTTCACATTCTCCAAATAGATTAATAAATTCAGGAATGAAAATAAATAATGGTCTTCTTCCTCCAAAAATAACAGATAAAAAAACATTAGTATTAGATTTAGATGAGACATTAGTTCATAGTGGTTTTATACCATTTGATTGTCCTTCAGATGTAATAATTAAAATAGAATTAGATAATGAAATACATGATATTCATGTTTTAGTTCGTCCTGGAGTAAAAGAATTTTTAGAAAAAATGGCAAAAAAATTTGAATTAGTTATTTTTACTGCTTCATTAAGTAAATATGCAGATCCACTTTTAGATATTATTGATAAACAAGGTTTTTGTCCTTTTAGATTATTTAGAGAACATTGTACTTTAATTAATACTTCTTTTGTTAAAGATTTAAAAAGATTAGGTAGAGATTTAAAGGATATTATTATTGTTGATAATTCACCTATTTCATATGCTTTAAATCCTGATAATGGTTTACCTATTTTAAGTTGGTTTGATGATAAAGATGATAGAGAATTATATCATTTAACACCCATTTTAGAATTTTTAGCTGATGTTCCTGATGTTAGAGAATATATTAAAAAAATTGTTGTTGATAATGAAATTGCTTATTCTAAAGCTTCTTATATTATTAGTGTTTATAATTTAATGGTTAAGAAAAAAAAAATTAAGGAAATGGAAAGAATTGAAAAGGAAAAAAAAGAAAAGGAAAAAAAAGAAAGGGAAGAAAAGGAAAGAATTGAAAAGGAAAAAGTAGAAAAAGAAAAAGAAGAAAAAGAAAAAGAAGAAAAAGAAGAAAAAATAAAAGAAGAAAAGGAAAAAGAAGAAAAAGTAAAAGAAGAAAAAGAAGAAATGGCAAATGAAGAAAAAGAAAAAGAGGAAAAAGAAAAGGAGGAAAAGAAAGAAGAAAATGAAATAAAAGAAAATGAAAATAATGATGGAGAAAAAATAAATATTAAAATCATTAATAATAATATTACAAATATTGTTTATGATGAAAATAATAAAAAATTAAAAGAAAATGGAAAAAAAAATAATAATAATAACATTAATAATAACAATATTAATAAAGATAAAAATCACCAAAGTTCATCAATGCCACAAGCAAAATATAATTTAATAAAAGCAAAACATAAAAGTCAAAAAAGTTTAAATTTCAATAATAATATAAATAACTTAAATAATAATTTAAAAATTTTTAGATTTAAAAAAGATAATAATATGCCTCAAACAACAACACATCAAAAAAATGGTTTTTTAAATACTGGTTATATACAAAATGTTAAAACAACAAGACCTAATAATTTTAATAGTCATAATACAAATAATAAACAAATAAATATAACAGGAATTGATTTTATGAAAGCAAATAAACAAAAAAGTCAAATTAAATATTTAGGTTTTTCAAATAATAATAGCACAAATAGAGATAATAATATAACTCAATTTCAAGCTAAAAAAGATTTTACTTTGGGTAAAAATAAATCAACAAATTATTTAATGTCAAACGATAATTCAAAAATAAATGAATTAAAAAATATTAATAATCATAATTCTAAAATTATTATATCAGGAAATAATACAGCAAAAAATTTTAATCATGGTAAAAGTCTTTCTTATAATTTTGATATTGGAAATTATACTCAAAATAGACCAAAAAGTTCTAAAAAAACAATTTTTTTTAATAATAATAAAAATAATAAA
>JAEEGK010022650.1_pt1 | contig 13174 bp, 14 predicted proteins | sample 8958771 | NCBI WGS metagenome assembly JAEEGK01 (sample SAMN16246547, study PRJNA631951) | gut metagenome | biome: gut microbiome; feature: rumen; material: SC-attached | host: Bos | place: Iran: Karaj | collected 2018-10 | reverse complement strand
CACGAAACGGATATCCGGCTTGTCGATGCCCATGCCGAACGCGATCGTTGCCACGATCACCTGCACTTCCTCCATCAGGAAGCGGTCCTGGTTTTCGGCGCGCACCTTGGCATCCAGGCCGGCGTGGTACGGCAGGGCCTTGATGCCGTTGATGCACAGCAGCTCCGCCATCTCCTCCACCTTCTTGCGGCTGAGGCAGTAGATGATGCCGGACTTGCCGGCGTTCTGGCGGATAAACTTGATCAGGTCCTTCTCGGGCTCGACCTTGTCGCGGATCTCGTAGTAGAGGTTGGGGCGGTTGAAGGAGGACTTGAAGACCGCGGCGTCCGGGATCCCCAGGTTCTTGAGGATGTCGCTCTGCACCTTGGGCGTGGCGGTGGCCGTCAGCGCGATGATCGGCGCGCGGCCGATCTGCTCCACGATGGCGCGGATGCGGCGGTATTCCGGCCGGAAATCGTGGCCCCACTCGGAGATGCAATGGGCCTCGTCCACGGCATAGAAGGAGATCCGGACCTCCCGCAGGAGCATCACGTTCTCCTCCTTGGTCAGGGACTCCGGCGCCACGTACAGGAGCTTGGTCTTGCCGGCGAGCAGGTCCTCCCGGACTTCGTCGATCTGCTGGCGCGAGAGCGAGGAGTTCAGGAAATGCGCGATGCTGCCGTCCCCGGAGACGAACCCGCGGAGCAGGTCCACCTGGTTCTTCATCAGCGCGATCAGCGGGGAGATGATGATCGCCGTCCCTTCCATCACCAGAGCCGGCAGCTGATAACACAAGGATTTGCCGCCTCCGGTGGGCATCAGGACGAAGGCATCACCCCCTCCGATCAGGTGGCGGATGATCTGTTCCTGGTCCGACTTGAAGGTGTCGTAGCCGAAAAATTCCTTGAGGGTCTTGCGTACCAGCGCGGGATCCGGTGTCATATCTTGTCAGTCTAGGGTGTGAATGGCCAGTCCGGAGCGGAGCTTGGGCTCGAACCATGTCGTCTTGGGCGGCATGATGTTGCCCGTATCCGCGATGTTGATCAGCTGCTTCATCGAGACGGGGTACAGGGCGAAGGCGACCTTCATCTCGCCGGAGTCCACGCGGCGGGCGAGCTCGCCGAGCCCGCGGATACCGCCCACGAAGTCGATGCGCTTGTCCGTGCGCAGGTCCTTGATCCCGAGGATCTTGTCCAGCACCAGGTTCGACAGGATGGTGACGTCCAGCACCCCGATCGGGTCGGCGTCGTCGTAGCGGCCGGGCTTAGCGGTCAGGCTATACCATTTGTCGCCGAGATACATCGAGAAGTTGTGCAGCTGCGTCGGGGCGCAGGGCTTCGCCGGGCGGCCGCAACGCGGCTTAGAGGCGACGCTCACCTCGAAATCCTCCTCCAGCGCTTTCAGGAACTCCTCCGGCTGCAGGCCGTTCAGGTCCTTCACCACGCGGTTGTAGTCGATGATGGCGAGCTGGCTCTCCGGGAAGCAGACGGCCATGAAGAAGTTGTACTCCTCGTCCCCCGTATGGTTCGGGTTCTGCGCGCGCTTCTCCGCGCCCACGCGGGCGGCCGCAGCCGTGCGATGGTGTCCGTCGGCGACGTAGAAGGCGTCCACGTCGCGGGTGAAGATCTCCGTGATGCGGGCGTTGACCGCATCGTCGTCAATCACCCAGAAAGTGTGGGTGAAGGAGTTCTCGTCGACGAACTTATATTCGGGGGTGCCGGCGGAGGTCTTCGCGATGATCCCGCCGAGCTCGGCGTTGTCCTTGAAGGCGAAGAAGACCGGCTCGATGTTGGCGTTCTGGATGCGGACGTGGATCATCCGGTCATCCTCCTTGTCCTTGCGGGTCAGCTCATGCTTCTTGATCACCCCGGCGGCATAGTCGTCGGTATGGGCGCAGAGCACAATGCCGTACTGCGTGCGCCGGCCCATCGTCTGGGCATAGACATAATATTTCTCCTTGTCTTCACGCACCAGCCATCCCTTCTGCTGCCAGGCCTTGAAATTCTCCACGGCGCGGTCGTAGGTACGCTGCTCGTGCTCCCCGGCGATCGGGTCGAAGTCGATCTCGGGCTTGGTGATGTGAAGCAGGGACTTCTCCCCGGCCATCTTCTTGGCCTCTTCAGAGTTCAGGACATCATAGGGCGGCGCCGCGACCTGCGTCACGATGCCTTTGGGCGGCCTCAAGGCCGCGAAGGGTTTGACTCGTACCATATTTCAAGCAAAATCTATATCCGAAGATACTCATTATTATTCACAAATCAAAATAAATGCGGGAGCCAAATGAATTTGACTCCCGCAGGTCTGAAGCGCAGCAGCGCTTACTTGTTCAGCTGGAACTTCGTGCAGCCGTCCTTGAAAAAGGCCACGATCTGGCGCGCGGCGGCGAGGCCGGCGTTGACGTTGGCCTCGGCGGTCTGGGCGCCCATCTTCTTGGGGGTGGCGAAGACGCGCACGCCGAACTTCTCCTGCAGCATAGGGAAGCAGTCCGGGGCGACGTCGGCGACGTACTTGAGGTCCGGACGCACGGTGAGGGCCTTCTCGAGCCCCACCTCGTCGATGACCTCCTTGCGGGCGGTGTTGACGAGCGTCGCGCCCTTGGGCATCTTCGTGATCAGGTCGAAGCCGATGCTGCCGACGGTCTGCGGCGTGGCGGGAATGTGCAGGCTGAGATAGTCGCTGCCGACGTAGAGCTCCTCGAGCGAATCGACGGGCTCGGCGCCTCCGGCCTTGATCTGGTCCGGGGTGAGGAACGGGTCGAAGGCCTTGACCTTCATGCCGAGGGCCGCGGCCTTGGCGCCCACGAGGCGACCGACGTTGCCGAAGGCCTGGATGCCGAGGGTCTTGCCCTCGATCTCGGAGCCCGTGACGGGTGTGAACTGCGTGCGGGCCATGTAGATCATCAGCGCGATGGCCAGTTCGGCCACGGCATTGGCGTTCTGTCCCGGCGTGTTCATCGCGACGATGCCGCGGGCCGTGCAGGCAGGCAGGTCGAGGTTGTCGAAGCCGGCGCCGGCGCGCACGACGATCTTGAGCTTCGGGGCGGCGGCGACGACCTCTGAGGTGACCTTGTCCGAGCGGACGATCAGCGCATCGGCGTCGGCGACGGCCGCGACCAGGTCGGTCTGGTCGGCATATTTCTCGAGCAGGGCGAGTTCATAGCCTGCTTCTTCTACGATCTGGCGGATGCCCGCGACCGCTGCGGCCGCAAAGGGCTTCTGGGTGGCGACGAGGACTTTCATGGCTGGGCTAGGCATGGAGTTTCTCAAATTCCTGCATGGCGGCCACGAGGGCTTCGACGTCCTCCTGCGTGCAGGCGTTGTAGGTGGAGGCGCGGAAGCCGCCAACTGAACGGTGGCCCTTGATGCCCACGATGTCACGCTCGACGGCGAACTTCAGGAACTCGTCCTGGAGGTCTTCGCGGCCCGGAGCCATCACGAAGCAGATGTTCATGATGGAGCGGTCCTCCCGCGCGGCCGTGCCGACGAAGAGCGGGTTGCGGTCGATCTCGGCATAGAGCGTGTCGGCCTTCTTGACGTTGATGGCGTGGATGGCCTCGACGCCGCCGATGCCCTTGAGCCACTTGAGGGTCTCGTTCATCACGAAGATGGAGAAGACCGGCGGGGTGTTGAACATCGAGAGTTTGTCGATGTGGGTGCGGTAGTCGAGCATCGTGGGGAGATAGCGGCTGACCTTGCCCAGGCTGTCCTTCTTGATGATGGCGAAGGCCACGCCGGCAGGGCCGGCATTCTTCTGCGCGCCGCCGTAGATGACGGTGTACTTGCTCACGTCCACGGGACGGGAGAGGATGTCCGAAGACATGTCCGCGATGAGGGGCACGGGGCAGTCGATGTCCTCGCGGATCTCGGTGCCGTAGATGGTGTTGTTGGTCGTGATATGGAAATAATCCAGGTCCTTGGGGATCTCATACCCCTTGGGGATGTAGCAGTAGTTCTTGTCGGCGGAACTGGCCACGGCATAGGCTTCGCCCAGGCCCTTGGCTTCCTTGAGGGCCTTCTTGGCCCACACACCCGTCTCCAGGTAGCCGGCCTTGTGCTCGAGGTAGTTCATGGCCACGTAGAGGAATTCCAGGCTGGCGCCGCCGCCCAGGAAGACGACCTCATATCCTTCGGGGATGTGCAGCAGCTCCTTCCAGAGCGCGCGGCATTCATCCATCACTTCGTCCCAGCCCTTGGTGCGGTGGGAAATGGAAATCAGGGAGACACCGGTGCCCTTGAAATCCTTGAGGGCCTCGATGGTGTTGTCGATGGCCACCTGCGGGAGCAGGCAAGGCCCGGCGTTGAAAACGTGTTTTTTACCCATGTCGTAAAGGTTGTGATTGTTTCAGTCTATAAAGATACCTAATTTTTCGATACGCTCCAAAAAATCGGCCTCGAGCGAGCGGCGCACCCGCACCTCGAGCGAGCAGTCCGCGAGGAACGACTGGCCTCGCTGCGGGAGAGCGAGGTCCTTGACAACCTTCATCACGGCGGGCAGGCTGTCGTAGGGGAAATGCAGGGTGTACCAGCGGCCGGCCACCTTCTCGATGACGCGCGCGGAAGCGAGCGCGTCCGCCGTGCTGGTCTTGTAGGCCCGGATCAGGCCCGGGATGCCGAGCTTGATGCCGCCGAAATAGCGGATCACGACCACGAGCACGTCGCTCAGGCCGGCGGAATCTATCTGTCCGAGGATGGGACGGCCGGCCGAGCCGGCGGGCTCGCCGTCGTCTGCCGCCCGCCAGGTCGTGCCGTCCAGGCCGAGCCGGTAGGCGTAGCAATGATGCCGGGCGTCGAAGTATTCCTTGCGCAGGGAGGAGACGATTTCCTTGACTTCGGCCTCGCTCTCCACCGGGTAAGCACGTGCGATGAAGCGGCTGCCGTTGTCCTTGAACAGGCCCTCGCTCTGCTCTGCGATGCTTTTGTATGTATCTTTTGCGCTCATCGGCGAATCAAAATTAGTGATTATTTCGTATCTTCGCAATATGAATTACAGATACAGAGTCACGCTGGCCGGCATCAAAGGCTTCTTCCGGGTCTATCTTGTCAACGGGGAGAATTCGCTCTACACGTTCCACAAACAGTTGCGTGCAGACCTCGAATTCCCTATGGATCAGCCGATTCTCTTCAAGGCCCTGGACGCGGACGGCGGCGTGGTCGCCCGCTATGCCTTGATGGACATCGGCTTCGGCGCAGTGGACAACGTCTCCATCGCCGACACCATCAAGGCCGGCGCGTCCAGCTTCGTCTATTTCTACGACATCGCCTCCAAGAAGAGCGTGATCATCACGCTTGAAGGCGAGGCGCGGGAATACACCGCCACCCCGCGCGTCATCGAGACCAAGGGTCCCGTCCCCCAGGAGTTCGAGAACGGCTACGTCGCCTTCGAAGACCTGCCGGAGGAGCACAGGCACCTGCCTGGCGAGTCCCGGCGAGGCGGCGACGAGGATGAGGATGAGGACGACGAAGATGACGAAGACTTCGACGACGAGGACGAAGAGGATGAGGACAAGGAGGAGGAAGAGATCCTGTACGACGAAAACGAATAAAACCAGCTTTTTTCTGTAACTTTTGCCGGTGTTCTGCGTTTATTAGACAGAGCACCGGCAAAATGGATATCCTGACTTCGGCATACCTGTCCCTGCGGGACCGCCTGCGACTCCGCGCACAGCGGATCACCGGGCGGGCCGACGAGGCGGAAGACGCCCTGCAGGAAGCCTTCTACCGGCTCTGGAGCCGACAGTACGACATCCGTTCGGAGGGACAGGCCGAGGCGCTGCTGCACACCGCCGTGCGCAATGCCAGCGTGGACCAGGTCCGGCGGCGCCGGGACGCGCTCCCGCTGGAGTCCGCCGATACCGTCCCGGGCCGGCCGGAGCCCAAAGACAGCCGGGAGACCCTCGCGCTCGTACGCGGCATCATAGAAAGTGCGCTTTCACCGACCCAGAGATACATCCTGGAACGCAAGGAATACGAAGGCATTCCCCTCGAAACCATCGCAGAAGAGCTGGGGATGCAGCCCGGCACCGTCCGGGTGCAGCTCTCCCGCGCCCGGAAAACCATCCGGGAAATCTACAGGAGGACCGAACATGAGAAATGACCACTGGAAAAGACTGACCGGCAAGTACTTCGAAGCCGAGACCACCCCGGCCGAGGAGCGCGCGCTCATGCGCTTCCTCGCGCAAACCCGCGATCCCTGGTTCGACGAGGTCAAGGCCGTCATGGGCTACCTGCGCGCCTCGGCCCCGGCCCGGGAGCCTGCCGTGCAGGCTGCAGCTCCCGGCCGGCGGCCGTTCCGGGCGCTCCCGCTTGCTTTCGCGGCGGCCTGCGCCGCCCTCCTCATCGCGGTCGGTGTCGGCCTGTCCCGCCGCCCGACCTGCGTAACCATCACCTACGGCGTGGCCAACTCCGACCGGGAGCAGGTCCTGTCCGACGCCAGAAACACACTGACCGAGCTGTTCGCCGACAACCAGGGCCCGGATGTCGCCGCCCAGCTCGAAGAATTGTTCAAATAAGATGAAAAAATCCCTGATAACCCTATTGCTGCTGGTCCTGTGCACCCTGGCATCGGGCCAGGAGAGCCGGTTGAAGTCCGGTCCCGTCCTGCGGGGCGAGGTCATCCCGGAGTCCAGGCTCGTCGAGACGCTGGTCAAGGGCACCGACATCGAGGACCTCGGCCTGACGCTCTTCCACAGCGTCCGCTTCACGGCCTCGCCGGAGGAACTCGCCGCCGTCAGCCGGCTGGTGCTCGAGGACGCCTCGGACGCACTGACCCGCCGGACCGTCCTGTCCGGCGGCCTCCTCCAGTCCGCCTTCCTGCAGACCGGCCGTACCGGCTACCTCGCCTTCCAGTCCAAGCCCTCGGGCAGCGGACAATATGCGGTGATCCTCGTCTACATGGAGGGGCACGTCACCGAGAAACAACTCAGGCAAATGTTTGGTAAACAGTAAAATGCAGTTATAATCATGAAGAGAATCCTTCTCAGCCTGGCGGCGCTGGCCGCCATCTTCCCCGCCGCACGCGCCCAACAGCACGCCGATACCCTGATCGTCAACCGCCCGGACAAGGTGACCGTTATCACCTCGGCCGAGACCCAGGAGATCCGCATCAAAGGCAGCGACAAAGACCCGGATTACAACTATGTCGGGCGCATCACCCTGACACCGGACGCGACCGTCGCCGTCCAGGACGGCCCGGACCTGTTCGGCTTCGATATCTTCAAGATGCGCAAGAAAAGCCCGGCACCCGTCCAACGCAAACGGTCCCGCATCTCGACCGAGGGGCTCGAGCGGGTCAACCTCGGCTTCACGGATGCACTGGAATCCCCGGGGGGCATCCAACTCGCTCCCAGGGTCTTTTCCGACCTGGAACTGTCGCTGCTGAACCTGCACTTCCGGCCATTCCGCGAGGTTCTTGAGTTCAGCACCGGCGTTGACCTGGGCTACCGGGCCCTCGCACTCAGCGGCGGCAACCAGTTCGTCTTTCGGGACGGCATCGTCGGCATCCAGCCCATGGACGGGAAATACAGCAAGCAGAAATCCTCCCTGCGCTACAACTACGTCGGCATGCCCCTGTATGTCTCCCTCCTGTTCGGCAGGTACAACCGCCTCTCTTTCGGCGTCGCCGGCCACTACAACTTCATGGGGCGCATCCGGGACAAATACATCGAAGAGAACGGGGCCAGGCAGTCCTACAAGACGGAGAACCTCCCCCTGAACAAGCTGAGCTGGGAGTACTGCCTGCGGCTGGATCTCGATGAGTTCGGCGCCTATGTGAAATACAGTCCCTGCCCGGTCCTCGCCGAAGGGAAAGGCCCGTCCTTCCACACCCTGAGCTTCGGCCTGTCCCTGAACGTGTCTGAATGGTAACCGCTTTATTCCCGTCTCATGAAACGCCTTGTATTTGCAGCCGGCCTGCTGCTCTGCGCCTGCGCCGGACACCGGGACGTCCCGACAATCGACATCAGCGCCGCTTCACCTGCGGACCTGGAAGAGGTCGCGACCGGCTGGGAACTCCTGCCGGTCGATGAGAGCGAGATACCGATGCCCGCCATCACGGATATCAAACGCTACGGCGGCCGGACTTTCATCAAGTCCGGCCGATACCCTGACACCCCGAAAATCTACATGATGGAAGGTCCCCGGATGGCCGCCGTGCTCGACGCCTACGGCCGCGGGCCCGGCGAGTATCAGAATGCCGAGAGTTTCGCCTACTGCGAGCAGAGCTCCGAGCTAATCATCAACGACCGGCGGTTCAAGGGTTTCCGCAGATACCACGTGCCGGACATGAAATGGATATCGGACGAACCCGTCGGCCGCTACCTCACGCAGTTCGAGTCGCTGGATGCACAAAGGAGCGTCTTTCCCTTTGACACCGAAGACGGGGAGCCCGGAACTTTTGTCATTTGGGACCACGCCAAAAGCGAAGTGGCCGATTCGATGCAAACCTCCTTTTTCTCAGCCGCATTGTCACAAGAGCTTCACTTGACAAAAACGGGCGACGGGAGCATCCTGTTCGGCCTCTCCGCGCATGAGACAAGTTTGTGGCGCGCTTCAGCATCCGGCTTCTCCCTTGACGCAAAGGCTGTGCTGACCCCGGATGCATTCGGCCCCAAGGTCTGGGAGGCCTCCGAATTCGAGCCGGCTTTCAATGCATATGTGGAAGTATTCCGGTCGGATGGCACCTTCGGCATCGGGGCGGAAGACCCCCTGGTCGGCAAAGACGGATTCGCCTTCTGGTATGCTGCCGGCATCGGGGACGAGGGGATGCTCTGGCGCCTGGCCGTTTCAGCTCCGCAGGGCAACCGGGCATACTCCGAGATCCGCCTCGAAGGCTATCCCGAGGCGATTCAGCCCTCCGGCGTGGGCGGCGACAATTGGTGCTCGGTCCTGTTGCTCGACCTGCTGGAGGACGTCCCCGCCCCGAAAGGGAAGATTTACCCGCGCCTGCGTGAACTTGCCAGTCAGGGATTCGAGACCGTCCTGCTGTTCTGGTCTGCCATCTGAGCTGCCCTTCGCAGGAGCGTCCGGATCAAGTCCGGACATGACGAAAGCCCGGCAGCTGCCGGGCTTTCGTATGATGGTTCGTTGCCTCCGGGATTACTCGGCCGCAGGCTCGACGTACTTGCCGACCTTGGTCGTCTCCACGTCGAAGATGAGGGTGGAGTTGGGTCCGATGGCCTGGTTGCCCTGCTCGCCGTAAGCAAGCTCGGAGGGGATGAAGAGCTGGATCTTGCCACCCTCGCCGATGAGCTGCATACCCTCGGTCCAGCCGGGGATCACGCGGTTGAGCACGAAGTTGATCGGCTCGGCATCCTCCGGGGTCTCGTCGAAGACGGTGCCGTCGAGGAGCGTGCCCTTGTAGCGCACCCACACGGTGTCCTGCGGGCCGGGCTTCACGTCGTTGCCGGGCTCGATGATCTTGTACTGCAGACCGGAGTCCGTGACCTGGATACCGTCCTTCTTGGCATTGTCGGCGAGGAACTTCTCGCCCTTTTCCTTGTTGGCCATCGCCAGGCCGCTGCTGAGCTTCTCGAGATAGGCGTTGAACAGCGTGTTGATCTCGTTGGGATCGATCTTGAACTGCTTCGTGAAATCAGGATCCATCGGGTTGCCCTTGGCGTTGAGGAAATCCTTCATGCCCTTCACGATCTCAGCGTAGTTGTTATCTGCGTTGAAACCCCAGCTCGTCATCATGCTGCCGAAGTTGACGCCCAGCAGGTAGCTGACGGAGTCGACCTGGGCCTTGGAAGGCTGGAATTCTTTGGGAATGTCATTCCCGGCCGGCTTGCTGTTGCAAGCCGCGACTGCAAGTCCGATCAGGAGGACTGCAAAAATCTTGTTTGCTTTCATCTTGTTTATTAATGGTTAAATCGTTGTATTACAGTTCCCATGCGAGGGCGGACGCGCCGAGGATGGCGGCATCGGACTCCTTGAGCTGGGAGAAGACGATCTGGACCTTGCCCTTCCAGATCTTGAGGAGGTTGTCCTCCATGGCGCGGCGCATCGGCTCATAGAGGAACTCCTTGGCGCGGGCCAGGCCGCCGAAGAGCACGATGGCCTCCGGGGCGCTGAACGCCACGAAATCCGCGAAGCTGCGGCCCAGGATCGTGCCCGTGTACTCGAACAGCTTGAGGGCCATCGCGTCGCCGGCCTTGGCGGCATCGTAGATGTCCTTGGACTCGATCTTGTCCAGGTCGCGCAGCGAGGACGGCTCGTCCGTGGCTTCCAGCCACTCGCGCGCCGTGCGGGCGATACCCATCGCAGAACAGTAGGCCTCGAGGCAGCCGGTCTTGCCGCAACCGCAGGGACGGCCGTTCTTGCGCTCCACGCAGGTATGGCCGAGCTCGCCGGCAAAGCCGTCGCTTCCATACACCACCTTGCCGTCGATCACGATGCCGCTGCCGACACCGGTACCGAGGGTAATCATGATGAAATTCTTCATGCCGCGGGCGGCACCGTAGGCCATCTCGCCCACCGCCGCCGCATTGGCGTCGTTGGTCAGGGACACGGGCATGCCGTCCAGGGCCTCGGAAAGCATCTTGGAGAAAGGCACCGAATGGTTCGCCGCCCAGACGATATTGGGGGCGAAGGCGATCTCGCCGGTATAGTAGTTGCCGTTCGGGGCACCCACGCCGATGCCGCGCACCTCGTCGAGCTGCTTGCCGCCGCCCTTGACGCATTCGCGGATGGCGGCTGCCAGGTCCTTGACATAGGCTTCGGCGTCCTCGCCGTAGATGTCCGTACGGATCACGTTCTGGAAAAGGACCTCGCCGCGGGCATCCACGAGCCCGATCTTGGAGGTCTGGCCGCCGACGTCCACGCCGACGACGAACTGTTTGTTGAATCCTTCCATATTACTCTACAGGGATGTCCTTGTTGACGTTCTTGCAGCCGACCAGGGCATAATAGAGGATGTAGGCAAGCATGGCGATCACGAGCCAGTAGCTGGTGATGGCGCCGGCGCGCTGGGCGATGAAGTCCTGCAGCAGCGGCATGAGACCGCCGCCGACGACCATCATCATGAAGATGCCGGAAGCCATCTCATTGTATTTGCCAAGACCCTCGGTGCAGAGGTTGAAGATCGCGCCCCACATGATCGACGTGCAGATACCGCAGGCGGCGATGAAGACGCACTTCAGCGGCACGGCGGAGCCCTTGATGGTCATGCTCAGGCTCTCCGGCAGGAAGATGGCGATGAGGAGCAGGAGGATGGCGACGGAGGAGACGGCGATCATCTGCGTGCGGGTGGAAACCTTTCCGCTGATGGCGCTGCTGGCGAAACGGCCGACCATCATGAGGAGCCAGTAAGTGGCGGCGAGCGTGCCGGCCACGGCGGCGGAGCCCTCGAAGCCCAGGTCGGAGATGTAGAAGTTCAGCTGGGCAGGGATACCGATCTCGACACCCACATAGAAGAAGATGGCGATGACACCCAGCAGGAAGTGGCGGAACGCCCACGGGCTGTGCTCGTATTTGACTGCCTTCTGGCCGCGCTCAAGCGCCGGCTCAGGGATCTTGACGAAGGAAATCACGATGAATGCAAGGGCGAACACGGCCATGCCGATGAACAGGAGCGGGGCCACGTCGGACATCGCGGTATTCTCGGTCACCGTACCAATCAGCACACCCACCAGGAACGGGGTCAGCGTAGCGGACAGGGAGTTGATCGCGCCACCGGTCTGGATCAGCTGGTTGCCGCGGTTGCCACCGCCGCCCAGCAGGTTCAGCATCGGGTTCACCACGGTGTTGAGCATGCAGACGCAGAAGCCGCAGATGAACGCGCCGAGCAGATAGACATAGATGGCGAGGTCACCCAGGAAGGGACGGCTGGAAAGGTACTGGACGAACAGGCCGACGACACCGACTGCCATGGCGATCAGGGCGGTCTTCTTGTATCCGACCTTCATCAGCATCTTGCCGGCCGGGATGCCCATGAACAGGTAGGCGGCAAAATTCATCATGTTGCCCATCATGGCGGCCCAGTTGTACTGGCCCTTCCAGATGTTGCCGAACGGAGCGGCCATGTTGGTGACAAAGGAGATCATCGCGAAGATGAAACACATCGTCACGACGGCTACTACGTTGATTTTTTTCTTTTCCATTATCTTGTGGTTTTAGTATTGTTTGCTGTGGGTCATTCGCCGTAGACTTCCTTCTTATCCGGCGTGAACAGGCCGTAGAGCTGGGCGTCGATCATGTCCGTGACCCTTGCGAAGTCCTCGGGGTTGTTGCCGAACTTGATGTTGTCGGCGTCGATGACCAGCAGGTTGCCGGGATAGTCCTTGATCCAGTTCTCGTACTTCTCGTTCAGGCCGGTGAGGTAGTCGATGCGGATGCTCTTCTCGTATTCGCGGCCGCGCTTCTGGATCTGGGCGATGAGGTTGGGGATGCTCGAGCGGAGGTAGATCAGCAGGTCGGGATTGCCCACCAGCGACATCATCAGCTCGAACAGGTCGGTGTAGTTCTCGAAGTCGCGGCTGCTCATCAGGCCCATGTCGTGGAGGTTGGGGGCGAAGATGCGGGCGTCTTCGTAGATGGTGCGGTCCTGGATGATGACGTCGTCGGTCTTGGCGATCTCGACCACGTCCTTGAACCGCTTGTTGAGGAAATAGATCTGGAGGTTGAAGGACCAGCGCTCCATGTCTTCATAGAAGTCAGACAGGTACGGATTGAAGTCTACGGACTCGAACTTGGGGATCCAGCCGTAGTGGGCAGCCAGCATCTTGGTGAGCGTGGTCTTGCCGCTTCCGATATTTCCTGCGATGGCAATGTGCATATCTTAATGTTTAAAACTTACAAAGTTAACAAGATTATTCGAATAGACCATACAGTTCGGCGTCGATCTTGTCCGTGATCATGGCGAAATCCTCCGGCCGGTTCTCGAAATCGAGATGGTCGGCATCGATCACGAGCAGCCGCCCCCGGTATCCGGCGATCCACTTCTCGTAGCGGTCGTTGAGGCCGGTAAGGTACTCGAGGTTCATCGTCTGCTCATAATCGCGGCCGCGTTTCTGGATCTGGGCCACCAGGTGCGGCACGCTGCAGCGGAGGTAGATCAGCAGGTCTGGCGGGGACACCATCGACATCATCAGGCGGAAGAGCTGCATGTAGGTGTCGTAGTCCCGATCGGAGAGGTTGCCGAGGTCGTGGTTGTTGGCCACGAAGATCTCCACACCCTCGAAGAGGGTCCTGTCCTGGATGAT
>JAEEGK010022648.1_pt1 | contig 13175 bp, 10 predicted proteins | sample 8958771 | NCBI WGS metagenome assembly JAEEGK01 (sample SAMN16246547, study PRJNA631951) | gut metagenome | biome: gut microbiome; feature: rumen; material: SC-attached | host: Bos | place: Iran: Karaj | collected 2018-10 | reverse complement strand
ATCAGAGATTAAGGAGTATTTATGAAAAAACCGTTTATCACCAAAGAAAAAGCAGAAGAGATCGCAAGTAAGATTCCCACTCCGTTTCACGTTTATGACGAAGCCGGAATGCGTAAGAATGCAGAAGCTGTTAAGAAGGCTTTTGCCTGGAATCCCGGATTCAGAGAGTATTTCGCCGTTAAGGCTAATCCCAATCCTTTTATTCTCTCTATTTTAAAAGAATACGATTGCGGAATGGATTGCTCATCACTTACCGAGCTTCAGATCAGTAAAGCTCTTGATTTTGACGGATCACACATTATGTTCTCTTCAAACGATACACCTTTTGAAGAGTATGAATACGCTTGTAAGATCGGCGCCATCATCAATCTTGATGATATAACTCACATCGATTTCTGTGAGAAGGCCTGCGGAGGCAAACTTCCCGAGACCATGAGCTGCAGATTCAATCCCGGCGGAGTTTTCACTCTTTCCAACGGAATCATGGATAACCCCGGAGATGCTAAGTATGGAATGACAAGAGAGCAGATTTCTGAGGCTTTCAAGATCATGAAGAGCAAGGGTGTTAAGTATTTTGGAATTCACGCTTTCCTTGCATCCAATACAGTAACTAATGAATACTACGGCAAGCTTGCAGGACAGCTTTTTGAACTCGCTGTTGAGCTTCGTGATGAGACCGGTGCGGATATCAAGTTCATTAATCTTTCCGGCGGCGTAGGAATTGCTTACAAGCCTGAGCAGACTCCCAATGATATTGCTGTTATCGGCGAGAATGTACACAAGGTATATGACGAGATCCTTGTTCCTGCGGGAATGGGAGATATCTCAATCTACACCGAGATGGGAAGATTTATGATGGCTCCTTACGGTGCAGTTGTCACCAGAGCCATTCATGAAAAGCACATCTACAAAGAGTACATCGGCGTTGATGCTTGTGCCGCAAACCTTATGAGACCAGCTATTTACGGCGCATATCATCACATCACCGTCCTCGGAAAAGAAGATGCCCCCTGTGATCACAAGTATGATGTAACCGGCTCTCTTTGTGAGAACTGCGATAAGTTCGCAATCGACAGAATGCTTCCTGAGATTGAAATGGGAGATCTTCTTTTCATCCATGATTCCGGAGCACACGGATATTCAATGGGATATAACTATAACGGAAGACTCAGAAGTGCAGAGGTTCTTCTTCAGTCTGACGGATCTTTCAAGAAGATCAGACGTGCCGAGACTCCCATGGATTATTACGCAACATTCGATGAATTCGATGTTTACAGGAAACTGGAAGCTGAGAATAAGTAAATGACAATTGGGGACGCTTCTGTTTTGTCATCAAGTCCCTTCGGGACAGTATTTGATGACAAAACAGAAACGTCCCCGTCGTCATTATCTGAGGTTTTATATTGAGATATCCTGAATTTTTAAAAAATGGCGATTGTATAGGTTTTCCGGCTCCTTCCTTCGGCTGTAACACGGAGCCTTATTTTTCACGATTTGACGCAGCTATGGAATATTTCAAAGGCTTGGACTTTGAAATCAATCCCGGACCTAATTCCAAAGCGGGAGAAGGTATAGGAATCAGCAACACACCTGCAAAGTGTGCTGCTGAACTTAACGAGATGTACCTTGATCCTGCCAATGACGCACTTATTACCTGCGGCGGAGGAGAGCTTATGTGCGAGATCCTCGAGCATGTGGATTTCGATAGTATTCGTAAAGCAACTCCAAAGTGGGTGATGGGATATTCGGATATTACAAATATTATTCATCCGCTTCTTACACTTTGCGATACTGCCTCTGTTTACGGACCTTGTGCAAATAATTTCGGACTTAGAAAACTTCATGAAAGTGCGACTTCGTCTTTGGATATTTTGTGCGGTAAATGTGACACGGTTCGTTCTTATGAGTTCCACGAAAAGTATCCCTATGATGAGGAGCCTCTTCCTGAAGGTGTGGAAGAAGATCCTTTGGAACCTATGAATGCAACTGAGAAGTCTCTTAAGACTGTATATGATTCCAAGTCGTTCTTTCTTCCGGGAGAATATACGGGAGAATTGGAATTTTCCGGTAGGCTGATCGGCGGTTGTATGGATTGCCTTGAGGTTCTTCTGGGGACACCTTATGAGGATACTAAAGGTTTCCTTGAAAGATATGCTTCAGATGGAGTTATCTGGTGTCTTGAAGCCTGTGATCTTAATGTCTTTTCTATCAGAAGATCCATGTGGAAGATGGAGCAGGCAGGTTGGTTTAAGAAAGGCATTGTAAAAGGATTTTTGATTGGAAGACCACGTGACGGAAGAGAGATGATAGGTCTTAATCATTTTGGTGCAGTAATGCCGTATATTGAAAAGCTTGGTGTTCCTGCGGTGCTGGATTGTGATCTTGGTCATGTTGCTCCTTCCATGCCCTTTGTTATGGGAAGCATTGGTCATGTTAGTGTAATTGGAAATGATCTGAAGATCAAAATGGAATTTGCTTAAATGCGGTTAATGTGATATATTAATCGCTGTCGGTCGGCATGTCGGAATTGGTAGACGAAGCAGACTCAAAATCTGCCGCGGGCGACTGTGTGTGGGTTCGAGTCCCACTGCCGGCAGGAAATAAAAAACAGGAGAGGGCATAAATGCCCACTCCTGTTTTTTAGTGCCTGGCGGCAGTGGGCTGTAAAAATGTGAATTTCTGAGGGGAATACAGTCAGCCCCAACTCAGAAACCGGTTTTAGAACGTTAAATGGCTGTAAAAATATGAGTATCTGAGGGGATTACAGCCATCCTGACCTCAGAAACTGGTTTTAGAACGTTAAATGGCTGTAAAAAACTAAGTTTCTGAGGATATTACAGTCAGCTAGGTCTCAGAAGCCGTTTTTTGATTGTGAAATGGCTGTAAAAAACTAAGTTTCTGAGGGATTTACAGCCCGCCTTAGTTTTAGTAGCCATCCGGACTTTAGAGTCTGCCCCGGGGGCGTGTGAGTATCTAAAATGAGTGCAAAATGACACAATTTGGGTGGCTTAAGAGGGGCTTCAGAAGATATACTATGTAAACATTTACATACTGTATTTTTCGGGACTTTTGTAGTATTATATCCTTGTATGCGAATATCTAAAAGGAGTGCCTTTGAACTGCAAGGAATTTGAAAGCAATATACCTGCCTTCATAGATAAAAAGCTTGATTATAAGACTATGGAGGAGTTCCGTGAGCATTATGAATCCTGCAGTGAATGCCGCGAGGAACTTAGTATTCAGTTTCTGGTTTCTGTCGGAGTTCAGCATCTCGACAACGATGATGATAATTTCGACTTGAGTTCCGAGCTTAAGAAGCGTCTTGCCAGCAATGAAAAGAAGCTTGAAAGGCACAAGATTTACAAAGAATCGCAAAGATATGTCATTACACTGGGTTGCATCCTTCTCGGATTGCTTCTCATATGGCATCTCGGATAGAGGAGCAGATGGCTGATAAGCTTGTTCTTATAGACGGACACAGCATAATAAACAGAGCATTTTACGGCGTGCCGGATCTTACCAACGCCGCAGGTGTTCACACAGGTGCCGTATACGGCTTTTTAAGCATCTTCTTCAAATTGCTTGATGAGGAAAAGCCTGATTATGTGGTTGTAGCTTTTGATGAGCATGCACCCACATTCAGACATAAGATATTTGCCGAATATAAGGGCACAAGAAAGCCCATGCCCGAAGAGCTTAAAAGTCAGGTTCCTATCTTAAGGAATCTCCTTGATGCCATGGGCGTTGCAACACTTTCCATACCCGGTCTTGAAGCTGATGATATCATGGGCACTCTTGCCAAGAAATCACAGGCTGAAGGAATGAATGTAAGTCTCGTATCCGGTGACAGGGATCTTCTCCAGATAGCAGATGAGAACATCCTTATCAGAATACCTAAGACCAAGTCAGGCAAAACTACAGTTGAAGACTATACCCCTGCAAGAGTAGAAGAGGAATTTGGAGTTGATCCCAAGAGATTTATTCAGCTCAAAGCTCTTATGGGAGATTCGTCCGATAATATTCCCGGTGTTCCTAAAGTAGGACCTAAGACCGCTGCGGATCTGATGCAGACATACGGTTCTATTGACGGTATATATGAGCACCTTGATGAAATCAAAGGTAACTCTGTAAGAGAGTCCTTAAGAGAACACAGGGATCTTGCGGATCTTTCTCTGGTTCTTGCCACAATTGAGATAAATGCAGATATAACTCTTGATAAGGAGAAGGCTAAAAGAGGAGATTACTTTACCTCAGAAGCTTATGAGATCATCAAAGAACTGGGGCTTAAATCTCTTTATTCCAGATTTGATGATGCAGCCAAAGCCTCGGTATCAGCTCCTTCAGAGAAAATAAACCGTCCCGAAACAGTTGTACTTGATAGTGCACTTGATTTTGCCAAAGTTATATACGATGCAGATTTAGACAAGTGCGGATTTCAGTTTGTCATCGATGAAGGAAACGCTTTATCAGGTGCTTTCTGTACTGCGGATAAGATATATTATTACGCCGGTACCGATATCGAATGCGATGCTCTCAAGAGTTCCATAAAAGTTTTGAGCGCCAAGAATACGGTTCTTTGTTTTACTGATATAAAGTCCCAGTACAGTGTCACGGGATACATTGAACCCGAGAAATTATTTGATGCAGGTCTGTCCAATTACGTCCTGGATCCGCTTTCCGCAGACCACGACATTGAAAATATAGCAAATGCTTATCTTGGATTCACGCCCCTTTCGGTAAAAGAAAGATTCGGCAAGATGAGCTTCAAGGAGAGCTTTTTCACAGCTCCCGATACGTTAAAAGAATACACATGTGACGGTGCTTTCATTTCTTTTGCTTCATACGAGAAGATCAAAGCAGAACTTGAATCCACAGGTCAGATGAATGTTTACAGGAATATTGAACTTCCCCTTTCCTACATTCTCTATGATATGGAGAATCTGGGAATCCTTGTAAAAGCACGCGAACTGGAAGAGTATTCCGAAAGGCTTTCCGGCAGGATCGATGAACTTGAAAAGAAGATTCATGAAGAATCCGGAGAACCTGATTTTAACATTAACTCGCCCAAACAGCTGGGAGTGATCCTGTTTGAAAAGATGGGACTTTCCGGCGGAAAGAAAACCAAGACCGGTTATTCAACATCCGCGGATGTTTTGGAAAAGCTTGCTCCCGAGGTTCCTTTTGTAAGAGATATTCTGGAATACAGAGGACTTACAAAACTCAGATCAACATATGCGGAAGGGCTTAAGGGATTCATTGGTCCCGACGGAAGGATCAGATGTAAGTTTAATCAGATGGTTACGGCAACCGGCCGTATATCATCCTCAGATCCCAACCTTCAGAACATTCCCGTAAGAACAGAACTGGGAAGAGAACTCAGGAAAGTATTTGTTCCGGGGGACGGTTTTCTTTTTACGGATGCGGATTATTCGCAGATTGAATTAAGAGTACTTGCTTCGCTCTCTAAAGATGAAGCGCTGATAGAAAGCTACAGATCCGGTGAAGATATTCATAGGATAACGGCATCGAAGGTCTTCGGAGTTCCTCTTGAAGAGGTTACGGATACTCTGAGACGAAACGCCAAAGCGGTAAACTTTGGCATCGTATACGGTATTTCTTCATTCGGACTTGGTGAAAATATTGGTATCAGTCGTAAGGAAGCGGGAGAATACATCAAGAAATATTTTGAGACTTTCCCAGGACTTAAAAAGTATCTGGACGGACTGGTTGAATCGGCCAAGGAAAAGGGTTATTCCGAGACATACTTCGGAAGACGAAGGCCTATCCCCGAGCTTAAGAATTCGAACTTTATGACCAGAGCCTTCGGAGAAAGAGTTGCCATGAATGCCCCTATTCAGGGTACAGCGGCGGATATTATAAAGCTTGCGATGATCTCTGTGTGGAAGACGCTCAGGGATAAAGGACTTGAGTCGAGACTGATACTTCAGGTACACGACGAATTACTTATCGAAGGACCGGAGCAGGAAGCTTCGGAAGTAAATACTATTTTAACCGAATGCATGGAGAAAGCGGCTGATCTTGCGGTCAAACTTGAGATTTCAGTAGACACCGGAAGAAGCTGGTACGAGGCACACTAATGAAGATTATAGGTATTACGGGCGGAATCGGCGGCGGAAAGACCAGTATCCTTAATTTTATCTCATCGCATTATATTGCTGAGATTTATTATGCCGACGATATAGCCAAAGAGCTTGAGCAACCCGGAACCATGACCTATGACAGACTCGTTGCTCTGTTTGGTAATGATATTCTCACAGGCGGAGATGGTTCGGAAATTGACAGAAGCAAATTTGCTCAGGTCATTTATTCGGATCCTTCATACCTTGAGAAGGTTGAAGAGATAGTACATCCTTCGGTTCAGAATTATCTCATCGAGAAGATGAGAGGCGCGGCCAAGATGCATGAGACCGAACTCTTTTTCATAGAAGCTGCCCTCCTTATCGAAAAGGGATACAGCGATATCGTAGATGAGATGTGGTACATCTATTCTGATGATGAGACCAGGATCAAGCGCCTTATGGAATCCAGAGGTTATACCCGTAAGAAGGCTTTGTCTATCATGGAAAATCAGCTTTCCGATGCGGATTTCAGACAGCATTCCGACGTGATAATCGACAACAGCGGAGATCCTGAATCAGCTTATGCACAAGTAAAAGCCCGTCTGGAGGGATTCACATGGGTGGAGTAAAAAGCCAGGGAAGTCTGGTTTTCGGACTTGATATCGGTACGAGAAGTATTGTAGGAACCGTCGGATATAAAGCGGATGACGGATTCCATGTCCTTGCTCAGGAAATCAAAGAACATGAATCAAGAGCCATGCTCGACGGACAGATTCATGATATCGGCAAAGTAGGAAATACCATACTCGAGGTAAAAAAGAACCTTGAATCAAGACTCGGCAAAGAGCTCGGCGAAGTATGTATCGCAGCAGCAGGCCGAGTTCTTCGTACGGTTACGGTTAACGTAGCTGAGGATTTCGAATCCGAAAAAGAGATCACCGATGAGGACATTTATAATCTGTCCATGTCGGGAATCGAACAGGCTTATACGGAATTTCAGGCTCAGAATGATACTGACATGAAATTCTATTGCGTTGGTTATACTCCCGTAAGATATTATTTAAACGGTTATCAGATCGGTAATCTTGAAGGTCATAAAGCTAAGAAAATCTCAGCCGATCTTATTGCCACATTTCTTCCCGACGATGTTGTTGACGGTCTTTATAAGGCTGTCGAGCATGCGGGTCTTCATGTTGCTAACCTGACTCTCGAGCCTATTGCTGCAATCCAGGTTGCAATCCCCGATAAATTCAGACTGTTAAACCTTGCTCTTGTTGACGTTGGAGCAGGTACATCCGATATTTCCATCACCAAAGACGGTAGTATCATTGCTTACGGCATGATCCCCGTTGCAGGTGATTCACTTACTGATGTGATCGTTCAGAAATGTCTTGTTGATTTTGACATGGCTGAACATATTAAGAGAAGCCTCAGAACAGGTGAACCCGAGATAGAGTTTACCGATATCATGGGACTTCCTCAGAAGGTTAAGGCTGCAGAAATCACTGAGGCACTTGCACCTTATATTGATGATATGACTGCCAAGGTTTCCGATGAAATCAAGAGACTTAACGGAGACAAACCTGTTAGTGCGGTATTCGTTGTTGGCGGTGGCGGAATGGTTCCCGGATATACCGAGAAACTTTCCGAGAGCCTTGGCATTTTGAAAGAGCGTGTTGCCATCAGAGGTGAGGATGTAATGAAAGAGATCATCTTCGAAGACAAGGACGCTCACAAAGATTCCCTCATGGTAACTCCCATAGGAATCTGCTTAAGTTTCTATGCACAGAGCAATAACTTTATCTTCGTTTCCTTTAACGGAGAGAGATTAAAACTTTATGACAATGGACATTTATCCGTTTCCGATGCAGCTCTTCAGGTTGCATTCCCCAATGAGGATCTCTTCCCCAAGAGAGGAAAGGCAATCACATTCACTATCGGCGGTAAGTCCAGGATTGTCAGGGGAACCGAAGGAGAGTCATCTCAGATTCTCATTAATGATGAACCTGCTGACCTTTATACTCAGATTCACAGCGGAGATATTATAGAGGTTAAGGCTTCAACTCCCGGAAGCGATGCGGCATTTAAGCTTGGAGAACTTCCCGAACTTAAGACTCCTATCAAGATTAATGTAAACGGCAAGATCTTTGAATTTCCCAAGAAGGCTCTGGTTAACGGAGAACTTCAGGAAACATTTTATGAGATCAAAGACGGCGATGACATCAAGGTAAACAATTTCTACACTGTTGAGCAGATAACGGAATTCCTTGATACGCCTGCTGCCGGAGATATCAAAGTAAACCAGACACCTGCAGTTCTTAAGACCAAGGTTTATGAAGACTTTACTCTGGATTACACCATCGGAAGCCATAATCATAAAACAACCAAGTCTGAAAAGGCAGCCGATAAGAAAGCAGAGAAAGTAACCGAATCTCCTGAAGCGGTCGAAGCCACTGCTGAAGATGCATCAAACTCGGAGAATCATGCGGCTGAGCCTGTTCAGACAAGCGGCGGGGTTTCTTTTGCGGATCTTCCCGATGATGACGGAACCGCTGCTGAGATGAAAGAGAAGATGGCTGAAATGGCAGGCTCCGAAGAGGGCGAGAAGAAAGAGGAAGAAAAGGCTGAAGGGCCTGATCTGACTACCACAGTCAATGTTAATGCCAACGGCCGTATGATTACCCTTGCGGGAAAAGAAAACTACGTTTACGTTGACGTATTCGATAAATTGAATTTTGACTTAAAGGCGGGTAACGGCCGTAAGATCATTACCAAACTTAACGGTAAGAATGCCCAGTATCTCGAGCCTATCAAAGACGGAGATGTTATCGAAGTCAGATGGGAGGAGAAGTAAATGAGGATGTGTCCTCTTGCCAGCGGTTCATCGGGTAACTGCATTTACATCGGTTCATCAGGTACCCATCTTCTGGTAGATATAGGAATAAGCGGCAAGAAAGCTGAAAGTGCACTTAATACAATAGGCCTTACCGGCAAAGATATAAACGGTATCCTTATAACTCACGAGCATTCGGATCACATACAGGGGCTCGGCGTCTTTTCCAGGAAATACGGAATTCCGATGTATGCAACCTGGGCGACCATCGAAGCCATCGGATCCATCAAGTCTCTGGGGAATATCGATTCTTCGCTTTTTAAGATAGTAAGAGCCGATGAGATCTTTAACGTCGGAGATATAACTATTAATCCCATGCATATATCACATGATGCCGCTGATCCTGTCGCATACAGGTTATCATGCGGCGGTAAGAATATGGCGGTATGTACTGATCTGGGATGCTATAACGACTATACCGTCGATTGCCTCACCGGCATGGATGCAATGGTTCTTGAAGCAAATCACGATATCAGGATGCTTGAACAGGGACCTTACCCTTATCCTCTGAAAAGAAGGATCTTAGGAGAGCTTGGGCACCTGTCCAATGAAGCATCCGGCAGACTTCTTTCTTCGGTTCTAAATGACACTATCAGGAAGATCTTTCTCGGTCATCTTTCTCTCGAGAACAATTATCCCGATCTTGCATTTGAATCAGTCAGAATGGAAATCACTATGGGAGACAATCCCTACAGAGCATCCGATTTTGACATCAGTGTTGCGAAAAGAGATGTACCTTCAGAGTGCATTGAAGTATAATTATGCCGTTATCACGGTAAAAGGAGTTTTTTATGGAAAAAGTAATCATCACTGTAGTAGGCAAAGACACTGTAGGTATCATCGCCAAGACCTGTACATTTCTTTCAAATGAGAATGTTAATATCCTCGACATTTCACAGACCATCGTATCAGGATATTTCAACATGATGATGATCGTTGACATCTCCGGAATGAAGGATTCTTTTGAAACACTTGTTTCAGGACTCGATGACCTTGGAAAAGAGATCGGGGTTTCCATCAAGTGCCAGAAAGAAGAAATTTTCGATATGATGCACCGCATTTAATATCACGAGTGCATGAAAAAGATTGTTTTTCGAGGAGTTTAGTTATGATCAACAGAATGGAAGTTTCCGAAACCAATGAAATGATCGAGAAGGAAAATCTCGATGTCCGTACCATTACCATGGGCATCAGCCTTCTTGACTGCATTGATTCGGATATAGATAAAACTTGTGACAAGGTATACGACAAGATAACCAAGAGCGCCAAGGACCTTGTTAAAACAGGAGAGGAGATCTCCGGTGAGTTCGGTATTCCCATCGTAAATAAGAGAATCTCCGTTACACCCATTGCACTTATCGGTGCCGCTTCCGCTAAGTCTGAAGCTGATTTCGTAAAGCTTGCAAAGACACTTGATAAGGCAGCAAAAGAAGTCGGAGTTAACTTCCTCGGAGGTTATTCCGCACTTGTAAGTAAGGGAAGCACAACAGCAGATGAGCTTCTTATGAAGTCTATTCCCGAAGCACTTGCTTCAACAGATTTTGTATGTTCGTCCATTAACCTCGGTTCCACCAGAACAGGTATCAATATGAATGCAGTCCGTCTTATGGGTGAGACCATTCACAAGACTGCAGAGCTTACCGCTGACCGTGATTCTTTGGGTTGTGCAAAGCTTGTAGTATTTTGTAACGCTCCCGATGATAATCCCTTTATGGCAGGTGCATTCCACGGGGTTACCGAAGCTGACCGTATTATCAATGTAGGTGTCAGCGGACCCGGTGTTGTTAAATATGCTCTTGAAAAAGTTCGTGGAGAATCTTTCGAAGTTCTCTGTGAGACCATTAAGAAGACTGCATTTAAGGTTACAAGAGTAGGTCAGCTTGTTGCCAGAGAAGCATCCGCTAAACTCGGCGTTCCTTTCGGTATCGTAGACCTTTCACTTGCTCCCACCCCTGCAATCGGAGATTCTGTTGCAGATATCCTCTGTGAGATCGGACTTGAGAAAGCAGGAGCGCCCGGAACCACCGCTGCTCTTGCACTTCTTAACGATCAGGTCAAGAAGGGCGGCGTAATGGCTTCTTCTTATGTAGGCGGACTTTCAGGTGCATTCATTCCTGTTTCAGAGGATCAGGGTATGATCGATGCGGCTTCATGCGGAGCTCTTACTCTTGAGAAGCTTGAGGCTATGACCTGTGTATGTTCTGTAGGTCTTGATATGATCGCAGTTCCCGGAGACACCACTCCCGCAACCATTTCCGGTATAATCGCCGATGAGATGGCAATCGGTATGGTCAATGCCAAGACTACTGCTGTACGACTCATTCCCGTTATCGGCAAGAACGTAGGAGATAAGGTTGAGTTCGGCGGACTTCTCGGATGGGCACCTGTAATGCCTGTTAACAAGTATTCCTGTGAAGCATTCATTAACAGAGAAGGAAGAATTCCCGCACCTATCCATTCTTTCAAGAACTAAATTATAATGGGGACGCTTCCGCCTAAAGCGTCCCCATTTTCATTAAACAACCACTATCGGTCTCGACAGATCGGGTTTTGCAATTATACCTGACTTCATAGTCTGAACCGCAAAATACAGATCTTCGATCTTAGATTCATTTCTGAATATTTTCATAGGCTCGGAGTAGAGACTGTCTGCCGCGTCATTGTATCCGCACAGTACAGGAACCGATGCCTTAGTCTTAATTTCCGAAAGGATAGCTTCGGAAGATTTTCTGAATCCCAATACTCTTATATATGGACATGAACCTGTGTAATCGTAAGGTTCGATGCTGTCCTGAGTGATATCCAGGAGGATGTGGAAGAGTGCCCTGCTTACTCTGGTATAGGTCTTATCTTTGGTCTTGAGAAGATTACAGAAATCAGTAACGTTTTTGAACTTCTCCAGATTATTTTTTATCCTGTCAGACAGTTCCTCTGACACATCCAGATACTTTGTGTATCCGTTTTCTCTTTCGGATAAGAGCTTGTAAATGAGCATCTCAGAAAAATCATTCTCATCAACGGTCATATTCTTTTTGACCGCATCCTTGAGAACTTTGAATGATTCCTTAGGCATGTATGCTTTAAGGTTATCGACTTCGGAGCCGTAGCTTATTGCTTCTCTGATGGCCTTTGCTGAGATGCCCGGCTGTCCGGGAGCATAAGGATCGTTGTATCCTGCACCGACTCTTTTCATGGTTACAGGCTTTATGTCTGACTTAGATGATATAAGTGCTTTCAGATATTCGATAGCCAGTATGTTGTTGGGAGAAGAGACCAGTTCCGACAGATCTGTCATGTCGGGACAATAGTCAATTAAAGCTTTAGCTCGTGCGGCAGGAAATGCATTACCTGCTTTTAAGTATTTCTGCAAAAGTTTTTTATACTTGTCTGGTTCATCTGCAAGAATGTGAGCCAGCTTTTCAAGCTTTTCAAGAATGCCTGCTTCACTTCCGAAAGAAAGATAATCGATAAGCCCGGTGTTTTCCAAAAGAGCTATGGAACCTTTTGCATAGAACTCTGCTGATGAAAGTGAATATACAGGAGGAATCTGTATTACAAGATCTGCACCTTCGGCGAGTGCACTTTTAGCTCTTGCATATTTATCAATGATAGCGGGAGCTCCTCTTTGAACGAAGTTTCCGCTCATTGCAACTACGCAGTAATCGGCACCTGTTTGTTTCTTGGTTTCCTCAATGTGATATCTATGTCCGTTGTGAAACGGATTATACTCCGCGATGATTCCGGCTGTTTTCATTTAATTCTCCCATTGGATCTTTTTGAAATTCAGGATCACAAAAAGTCTGCTAAAAAATTAACAAAATACAGGCAGATTGTATGTGAAATAGTACAAGAAAATGATGGACGTTTTATTGTCCGCGATATCTTAATACAGTATAATATATCTGCCTGTTTATGGCAAAAAATTCATTAATCATTCTGCGCATGGCGCATCTAATTTAAGGAGTCTTTATGGCATATATTGATCAGATCAAAGAAAGAGCAAAGATCGATAGGAAAACAATCGTACTTCCCGAAAGCAATGACAAGAGAACACTTCTTGCTGCAGCTGAAATAATCAAAGAAGGCATTGCAAACATCATCATGGTCGGAAATGAAGAGAAGATCCGTGATGGTGCAGGATGGCTTGAGGTTGACCTTGATGATGTTACTGTCATCGATCCCGACACCACCGAGAAGATGGA
>JAEEGK010022646.1_pt1 | contig 13176 bp, 15 predicted proteins | sample 8958771 | NCBI WGS metagenome assembly JAEEGK01 (sample SAMN16246547, study PRJNA631951) | gut metagenome | biome: gut microbiome; feature: rumen; material: SC-attached | host: Bos | place: Iran: Karaj | collected 2018-10 | reverse complement strand
CAGATTTAATTATTACCTTTGCAGTCGCAAATCGCAAGGAGAGGTGCTCGAGTGGTTGAAGAGGCACGCCTGGAAAGCGTGTAACCGGCAAAACCGGTTCGCAGGTTCGAATCCTGTTCTCTCCGCTGGAATGACTTAAAGGGAATCAATCAGGTTCCCTTTTTCTATGCCTGATTATCAATTCTTTGTATTGATAACACTCTGATAATGAGATTTATATGTAATTATAAACCTCAAAATTTGCATGTGAGATGAGTGATGAACAAACAACATAAAGAATGGAAATAAGCGATATAAAAACGTTAGAGTTGAAAAAAGGCTATAAGAGCAATTCATACTTTTTCTTGATGTATAGATTAAGCAGCTTGATGTGGTGTGACAATCATGTAAAAACAAACATGAATTGTCTTGATTTAGCTGATTTAAGACGATAAAAATCTTAAATGTGTTAAATCAAGACAAAGTTTCTCCCAAATTTGATAGTCTAAATATCTTTAACGACCTTCGCAATGTCAATCGATGGCAAAGCCAGAAGAGACAAGAACATGTTTAATATAATAAGGTGTAAGAGCTATGACAAACGAAGAAATGACAAAGTTGGCGGAGATGACAGCCAGACGTACAGCAACCATCGTCATCAAGCAACTCAGCGAGATGCACGTTGACGAGAGTAATGATCTTATAGATAGTAAGGAGGCAGCCCGATTACTCGGACTTACTCCAAACTATTTGCGCTCGATGAAGGACAAGTTTCCTCATGTGAAGGTTGGTGACAACCGCCAAGGTCGTATCCTTTTCAAACGGTCTGAACTTCTTGCCAACTATACTAAGTAATATATTAAGGTATGGGAGGAAGAAGTCCATTAGGGATGCCCATCATAGGGCTGCTGTGGAACAGGTACTGCAAGGCTTCGGCGATACAGGATGCTGTCATCGAGGCACGAGTCTGGTATCATGGCAAGGCTAAGATATGGTCAACGGGCATCAGAGTATATCCCAAGGAATGGGACGAGAAGAACCAGCGCGTGGTCAACCGCTTCGATGCTGCCGTCCTCAACCATCAGCTGGAGAGACTTCTCATCGACGTGCGCCAGGTAGTATATGATATGTATATGGAGGGAAACATCGACATCGATGCTATCCCTGCCAGGCTACTCGCCAAGCGGAAACCCAGCGTGGCGTTCCTCGAGTTCTGCGAGAAACGGGCTGAAATACGTAAGTATGGCAAGTCACCAGACAGCAAGGAACGCTATGAGCGCTTTATGAAGTTCCTGAAGGAATATGGCAAGTTCCGTACCTTCTACGATCTGACAGAGCAGAAGGTAATGGAGCTTGACCGCTTTCTGATGAAGAAGAACGACATGAAGGCCAAGAGCCGGTGGAACAACTACCACCGCTTTCTCAACTCCTTCATTATGGACGCCCAGAAGGAAGGCCTTATACAGCTCAACCCCTATGACAGGGTGATGATAGACAAAGGTAACGACTATGACGGCATCGACAAGTGTCTGAATCCAGAAGAGTTTGAACTTCTACGCACTGCCAAGATGCCCGATGCCAGGCTGGAGCGTGTCCGTGACCTCTTTGTCTTTCACTGTTACCTCTGTCAGGGCTACAAAGACCTGCAGGCTTTCAATGTGAAGAACATCAAGGAGGTTGACGGCAAGAAGGTTTATACGGGTAAAAGAGGAAAGACTGGGGTAGAGTTTACCGTACCTCTTCTTTCTCCAGCTCTGGCCATCCTTGATAAGTACCACGACAAACTGCCTATCCTCAGCAATGTGAAGTATAATAAGTACGTCAAGGAGGTTGCTGCCATTGTAGGCCTTCCTGAAGCCATGACTACCCACTGGGCCAGACATACCGGCGGTACGCTGCTACTCAATGCCGGTGTATCCATGGGCATTGTTAGCAAGGTTCTGGGACACCGCAGCATTAAGATGACGGAACGTATCTACGCTAAGTGGCTACCGAAGACAATCATTAATGAAGTAAATAAGGTCGCCGTCAGGACTGAGGCCAAGGAGAAGTTCAATAAGCTCGTACTTCTTGCTGTGGATGCCATCAAGGATGCTGACAGTAACCGTACCACCTTCGAAGCAGCTTTCAATGACTACTTCGATTGGTATGAGAACGAGGTGCAGCGTGAGAACCTGACTACCTTCGGCGGTGCTCCTGGATCACAGCAGAACCGCAACGTCCTTGCCGGCCAGATAGGCCGTGCCGTCAAGTTCGGTGGCTATGACGTAGATGAGCAGCAGCTCGCCCAATTGAGAAAGACATTGAATAAGATGGTTGACAACTTTAAAGAGTAACTGTTATTAAGAAAATGGTTTCACAACTAAAATAGTATAACGGATAAAAGGAAAAAGGTATGAGAAACAGACCACCACCATAGAATGCAACTGACTTCGAGCGGCTATCTCGAAGTCAGCGTAGAAGCGGAGTGGGAATATGCTTCATTTGTCTTTCTTAACGAGGCAAAGGTACGCATAATTCCTGAAATTTACAAGTTTTTAATAAAATATTTTTTGTATACATTTAAATTCAATGGAATTATGAAGTTATTTTATGATTTTATGCCTACTTATTTACAAGAAATAGTGTCTAAACTCGCTGATGTTTATCAGATTGACAGCGACTACGCTCTGAGCGGTTTGATGGCCGTTGTGGCTGGCACACAAGGCGACCGCTACCAGGTTATCGACCCCAAGGGCTACCGCAATGCCTTAGCATCGTGGCTCATTCAAGTCGGAATCAGCGGCTATGGAAAGAGTGAGTGTCTTTCCTGGCTCATGAAGCCTCTTCTTCATCTGGATGGAGAACGCCATCGGCAATACCTGGCTGAGAAAAAGGAATGGTTAAATACCGATCCCAAGGAACGTGAAGAGATGCCTATAGAAACAAAGTTAGTGATGAACGATTATACGCCTGAAGCCCTCTTCGATGCGATGGAGAAAGCAGGTGTAAATGGCGTAATGCTCTATCGAGACGAATTACAAGGTTGGTTTAAAGACATTGGCCGTTACGGCAAATCCGGCGAAGTGGAACAATATCTGTCAGCCTGGTCGCAGAAGGCCATCCGCATAACACGCATGTTACGTGATGACAACTATATCGAGCGGCCTTGTTTCAACGTGCTGGGTGGCATCCAGCCCGAGTTGCTAAATAAGATGCTCGGAGCCGAAGACCTTATAGCCAATGGCTTTATTTACCGCTTCTTATTCGTCTTCTCCGATGATAGCTTCTCACTCAACTACTTCAAGGAAAGCGTCCCTGAGACGATGAAAGTGGCATACGAGAGCCTGATAAGAAGGCTTCTGTCAACCGCAGTTTGTGAGGTGAGATTCAGCGTAGCAGCGGAAGAGTCATTTATATGCTACTGGGAGGATCTGCAGCGGCGCAAGAGGACGAACAACAACATGATTAGATGCCTGCTCAGCAAGCTTCAGATTTATGTGGAGAAGTGGGCAGGTACCATTGAGTTGTTAGCGAACGACGGCACACCGACTCAGGAGATTAGCGGAAACACCATGGATATAGCCATTTCCCATATGCGCATCTTCGAGGAGTGGGCGCTGAAGGCTTATGGCTATATTTGTCCGATGACGTTCAGAAAGGACTCTCCAGACCTGCGGCTCTCCAAAGAAGAAACCTTGCGTCAACTGAAACTCAACTATCCGAATATGAACAAAAATCTTGTCACACAAGGCCTTGGAATCAACCGCTCGGCACTGTCTCGAAATCAAAACATGGAATGTCCCCCCGAGCGCAACATGAAAAATAACGTAAGTAACTGAAAATGAGTAGAGAAGTATGTTGCGCTCTGTTGTGCTAATATTTTGTTAAAATTTGAAATGTAAAGAAATATGACGCAACAGAGCGCAACATCGCAAGGTACGATAAACAAAGGGAAACTGCCCAATATTGATGTTGCGTTTTCAGAACATGCCATGTTTGGCAAAATGCGATTTTTCCGGTGCTCTTCTCGCGTGCGAGCGTGCGCGATGATAAAAATACAACAAAATTTCGAATAATAACCATATTAAAGAAATGAACATACAGCAGATAAAAGAGAAATACACCTGTCTGGACTATCTGGGTGACAGGGTTGTTAGGAAGGTGGCTAACGGTTACCTGGCTCGATGCCCATGGCGCGAGGATAAAAATCCGTCACTAACTGTCACTCCGAATGGCAAAGGATGGAGAGATCAGACAACAGGCGAACACGGTAATCTGATTAAGATGGTGCAGCGGTGTCTAAACACCAAAGACTTGAGTCGGGTGTGTGCGGCGTTCAGCACCATAACTCCTTTTTCTTTTCATCGGTCAAAGATTCTTAACGAGGGAAAAGAAAAGGGGAATGGCTTCGCCTTCTGCGATATCGTACCACTCCAAAATCGTGCACTGTATGCCTATCTTGGAGTTAGGCGTATCAATACGGCCATAGCCAAGCTATTCCTGAAGGAAGCACACTACGGCTTTGAGGTCAGGGAGGATGGTCGTTACCTGTTTGCCCTGGCATACGCTAACGCCCTCGGGGGATATGAACTCCGTGGAGCACCGAATAAGACCAATGTAAAGGGGTACAAGGGCGGAACGGCACCCAAGGGTATAACTACCCACTGGCTCGTTGATGGTGCGCCGGTGGTCGTTTTTGAGGGTTTCATGGACATGCTGTCGTTCGCCACCATGACGGAAGGAGTTAAGCACAACTACATCGTTCTGAACAGCTGCTCAATGAAGGAGTCGGCCTTGGAGGTGTTGAAAACGTTACAGAATCAAATATACCTGTGTCTGGACAACGACAAGGGCGGTGATGACGCTACCGCTTTCCTGCTCGATGCGCTGCCGTCAGCTATTGACATTCGGAATCGTTTTGCACCGGCCAAGGATGTAAATGAGTTTCTTGTGAATAAAAAAGTTTGACATGTATGGCGAAGAATATTACGTTCAAGAAAGACCAGGACAAGCAACGTATTGATGAATTGCTGGCTGGGAAGCGGATAAGGAATCGAATGCCAGATAAGGTAAAGGGTAAATGTGCTCCGATGGTGCTTTGGGCAATCGAATACCTGGTCAAACTCATCGAAGGGGGAGTTGACAACCTACAGTCGGAACTGTTTGCCGGTACATCCGAGGAAACAGAAGTCATGACTTTTGAGAATCAACAATTAAAGCTCGAAAATGAGCAGCTCCAGAAAAAAGTCATGACCTTAGAAGCTCGCAACAAAGAACTCACCGAACTTGCTGACGGTTATGTGGAAACCATAAATATGCTCCTAAAAAAGTCATGACTTTCTGAAAAGGAGGCCTCATAAAAAAGTCGCACGTTGTTTTTCTTTTTCCCATATTTCTCTTGATTACGGGCATTTAAGATTTTTAAAATCGTAAATGTGTTAAATCAAGAGGAAACTTTACCAAAGTTAGGCCTTGCCTTTTCATATATCTAACTTTGCTGCATCGGAAAGACTCGGAGAAATCTGAACGAGACACGAAGTGATTGCCAGTAGTATCATCCGATGTGGTTTTTTGCAAAAATCCCCTCTGCTGAAGAACTGGCTTTGCTCACTGGATCGCAAAGGGAGGTGCTCGGAGCCTCGCACTTTAAATAATTAAAAGTTAGTAGAATGAACAAGACAGTATACAAGGAAGACCTGGACCTCGGCACCATCCAGCTCGAAAAAGTTTACCCAGGGAAGGCATACGTCCGACATAGGGGCAGACAGTGGCGCCTCGTTCATCACAAGAACGGAACCGAGACAGCTAAATCCTCCATCGTCTGGAAGGAGGAAACCGTTATCCGGGTATGGCTGGAGTGCATTGTGAATACCGATGAGGTAGATGTAAGACAGACATATGAGTTGCACATTTTAATGGATGGCGGAGAGTTGCTCGACATCAATCTGACTGCCAAGCAATATGCCCGCCTGGCAGAATACAAGTATACCAAGCCAGCCATCGATCTGGTGACCAGAATCCTGAAGAAGGACGGGAAAGGGTTACTCATCAAGAAGGTGCCGGCCGTTAAGATATACACTGTTCGTGCGCATCGGAAAGTATCGGACATGATAGGGGGGAATAGTAAAAAATGTGGACTTTCTGAAAGTGAATATATCGAACGCTGCTGTGCTGGAATATCGCCAAGGCTGGCACTCAATGATGAGGAAAAAGCAATCCTGAAGGAGTTCGCCAAAGGTCGCCAAGATTTCCAATTCTTCTTCAATATGCTCTCCGTCTGGCGTGAAGGGAAGAGCCGAGAACAGATAGCCGATGCCGTAATCATGGGCGAGAAGTTCTTGCCGCTCAGGAAGCGCCTGGCAGCAATCATGCAAGACTGGGATAAAATCCTGGGTAAATTGTTGAACCGCCAAATCGAAGACAAATGATAATCAAGATACATACCATAGATTCCGGCCACGGTGCCGCTGCCCTAAACTACGCCATGGATAAGCGGACCGTAGTTAAAGCGATTGTTGACGGCAAGGAAATAGAAAAAGTCATAAAGCCCATCTTTGTCAGTGCCAGGAACCTTGATGTGAATCCACTGACGGGAGAACCGACATCGGCTATCGATGTTTATCATCAAATGCGCTTGCAGGAGGCGGCATCGACTCACAAGATGGATGAACCTATCTTCCGATTGGAGTTGCGCCCTCCAGTTGAGGAATGCCGCAACTGGACTGCATCACAATGGGAACAGTTCGACCGCGACTGTGAAAAAGCTATCCAGTCAGTGACAAAAGTCCCTGTTCGTAACAGGGAAACTGGTAAGATAGAAATGAAGGCCGTTCGTCCTATCGACCTGTCCAACGCCCAAGTGCTGACAACAAGACACGTCGACAACGACCCGCACCTTCATAAGATTATCAACCGACATATGGTGGACGGCAATGCTCTGAGTTCGCATTACTGCGAGCTTGTTGGCATAGTTGCCGCCAACCAAATAGCCGAGAAATATGGCTGGACGCGAGCCGACAAGCGTCAGAACCAGCGCAAAGAACGTATCAATACCGATGCCGATGAAGTCCTAAAGTCAATGAAGAAATATAATATCGAGGATTTCTTCATGGGTATGCGTATGAAGGGATGGACGGTTGATCCGAAGTACGACCGAAACGGCAACGCAGTCCGTTATCGCATCGGTGAGACCCCGAAAGGATCTGACAGGGTAGTCATGTATGGCGCGTCAGAACTGGGGCATGGTCGTCGTCTCATGGCGAGCAAGCTCTATGGTACATGGCTGCAGCTTCATCCAGAGGCAAGGCAGGCAATACAGCAATTTAATCCTAAGTCATTCACACCAATTCAGCAGTTCAAGAGTAAAGAGCAGATGGAGGAAGAGCAGATGCATGAACTGTACCGTCGTCTGAAGGCTGAGAAAGATAAAAGAGAAATGGAGAAGAAAGAAAAAGCCTCTCAGCGGACAGAACAGCAAAGCATTCCTACCAAAGGAGTGGAAGAACGGAAAGAATCTATACGTCATGGTCTGAAGTCTATAAAGAACATAATTGTTTCCTCTCGCTCTGTGTTCCATCTGCGCGACATCGAGGATATCTTGCCGGAAGCGATTGCTGCCAAGGCAATAAATGACGGGAGTCAACAAAGTGACTGGTGCAGTACTGAAGGACTTGAAGCTGCTGCCAGGTCCCTTGTTGATATGATAGAAATGACCGCAGAACAGGCAACAATGGTAATGGAAGGTATGTTGGTTGCTATTGCCGACATGGTGCTACCTCCCGTCTCACAGTCTGCAGGTACTGGTGGTGGCAATAACGACTTGCCAAAGAAAAAGGATGATGACTGGAAATGGTGGAAAAATAACGGATTTACAAACAAGCAGCGTCGAGGAATACAAAGATAATATTATATATAATTAATTGTATAGGATATGGCAAAGTACTTGGATGAACAGGATGAGCAACTGGAACAGCTGACTCAGGATCAACGGCAGAATCAGGCCGCTGTGCAAAATGAGAATGAGATGACGGAAGAGCAACAGTCAGGGAATAATACCGTATCGGTAAGAATTGCTGTCTGGTTTAAGAAAAGATGGCAGCTCATGGTTAAATGGTGGAAGGTGCGTCAAGAAGCTGAGAAACCGGAGGTGGAAGAGCATGTCCCATACACCGACCTCTCAGATGTTGACGCAAGGATTGATGCCGTCCGCACTATGAAGGATTTGCAGACGGTTATTGATGACTATGAGAAGGTCATAAGTGCCAATAAGGGTATGATAACCAATGTCAAAGGTATGTACGCATCAAAGGTTGAATACATCAATAGAGTTTCCAACATCAATGAGAATGTTGGGCATCAGGCATTGGTGGAAATCAATACTGCAGTTGACAAGGCTCTGATAAATGTTATCAAGAACATCTATGAAATGCCACTGATGCAGCGTTATATCGAGACAAAGCTACCGAAGCCTGTCGTGGAGCAGCCGAAGCCTACGATGAAACCTGAAAAGCTGAAAAGGAACATCTGGCAGGTTATCTCACATCTTGCTACCTTCTGCATGGCCATTATCACCATCCTTGCCGTCTGGCAATGTTCCAGTGCCAGGAATAAATGGAAAGCTGAGGGCAAGGCTGAAGGGAAAACAGAACTTGCCAAGGTGGCACAGGCAAAGATTGACAGTTTAAAATATGTCATCGTCAACGAGCGTAGCGAAAGGGTTGGTACTGCGAAAAGAGGAAACTACTATATTGACAGCAAGGCCACAGTTCAAAGCATCTTTAATTCCATTGATGATGTTAAACGAATTAAAGCTGAGAACAAGAGACTCCGCAAAAGGAATCAGGAAATAACTGTTGCGTTTAGCTCGCTCGATGCTGATTATGAGACGCTAAGACAGAAAGCGAACAGCTATGCTAAAGCTTTCGAACAGGAGGTTGGCATCAAGCGAGCTGCTGCAAAGAAGATAGTTCAAGTGCCGAAGCGCTCTGGCTGTGGTGGAGTGTTCTATACTATCCAAGACAAAAAGGACCCCAATTCACATTCTCCCGCTGATTGGGAGTGAGCTGTTTGTGTAAAGAAATCTGTCGAAATGAGCATTTTACCATTACTTTGACCGCCGTTCGCTATGCGCGGTTGACAGTATTCATCAATTATGAATTGAGATAAGATGCAGGAAAACAATCTATAGGGATTTCCCTATCAAGTAGTAGGAAAAATCTATTGGAATAATGATGTATTTTGCTTAATTTTGCAGCATAATTGATGGCGAAAGTCACAATTTTGAACAGATTTGGCTTTAAAAAGGCTGAAAAAGTTCATTTTCCTTGGAAAGTCGACATAAAATGTCTAATTTTGCCTCGGAATTTGCCTCGAAGAGGTGTGTTCTATAACATCGTGGGTAAGAATTGGAGCGTTATGCTTATCTGAACTGTTGTAAAGCCTGAGAAACTAAACAATGGAAGTACAGATGAAAGCGTAATTAGCTTCCACGCTCGGCGTGGACTGCTATTACTGTATCTTGTACTTTCGGGTTTTCTCAGGGCCTACAACAGAAGATATGGAATCAGTTCACGCTTCTTTTGTGCCCATATGAAAAGGATTAAACTTAAAATGTAGCGAATATGAAAAAGTACTTATTAGTGTCAAAAAAAACTATTCTATTATTATTATTTGGTTTTCTGTGTACTGCTGGTGCTTTTGCCCAATATCATAAGGGAGGAATTGGCGACAGGACTAAGCAGGGGGTAACAAAGATACACCAACGTAATGTCAATGCAGGAAAGAGAATCAGCAAAAGAATGACTGAACGTCGACAGGCACAAGAGAAAGGGCGCTGCAAACAGAATTTCAAATTTAAGGATTTGACTATAGTTGCATCATATGACAATTACCAGAGGAAATCAAACCTTATTATGACCAAGCTGAATAGTAGTGGCGATTGGATAGACGATCTTTACTTCTCAAATACCGCTGGTGATAAGGATTGTGGCTTTTGTATATCTGCAAAATCTGGTTTGAAAGATTCGTTGATTAAGATATACAATAAATACGTAGAATGGAAGAAAATCGCCGAAGACAATAATGTAACTTCAGCTAAAAAGACGATTCCTGTTAGCCTACCCTTTGGAACTGTATATCATAATGATGCGTTAAGGACTGTAAGCCATGGTTATCAAAAGGATGTAAAGCCTATACATTTTACCTTCAGCGTAGCTGAGAATGGTACTAAAGTAATAGAAGCTAAAGATCTTCAAAATCTGTTTCCAGATCTCCTTTTCTCTGACTGGGTATACGCATATCTTCGATTCGGGTCCCCTGAAGAACTTCTTTCTTTTATTGAAAAAATTGACGAAGAAGCCTTTTATAAACAACTAAAGGTAAACTCTGCAGATTTGTTTAAGTAAATATCGTCAAAAATAATATCATAAATATGAAACAACTACTATTAATCCTATTTGCATTGACTCTGTGCACGGCACCGTGTCAAGCTCAATTTGGTGCACTCGGTGGCTTAATCAAAGGAGCCAAGGCTGCGAATGATGCACGAAAAGCGAAGAAGAAGGCTCAGGAAGCAAGGGGAAATCAGAAAGTCAAAGATATCTATAAGGATGTCAAGGTTGACACTACCAGTGCTGAGTACAAGAAAGCTATAGCTGAAGCACAGCGACAGATGTACGAAAACAATCCAGAACTTAAGAAGCTCATGGAGATGCAGGGCGATACAGTTGCCATGAAGAAGTACTATGAAGAAAAATACGGTGGAATGTCTCAGGAAGAGATAACCAGGAAAATGCTGGAAGATGCTGGCATTGACTACGACAGCAAGGAGTTCCAGGAAGCCTCTTCAAAAGCCCAGAAAATGTCGGGATTTCAGGACGATCCTGTCTTCAAGAAAATTATGGCAGAACAACGTACTCCAACAAAGGAAGAAGCTGTTTATTTAAACGAGAACTACGGAACAACCTTTGAATACGAGGGTATGGAGGCATACAACGACTCAATAGGCGTATTTGCTAATTTGGATGGTAAAATGAAACCTATGAGTATCACCAAGCCAGAAACTATCACTGATGAAAAGCCTATTCCCGATTTCGGACAGGATGCTATAAAGCAATATGTACAGGACTACATGTCATTCTTGAAGAAGCCTCTTGCTGATAGGGAAATCGTTGATAGTGTACAAAACTACATGATTTACAATAAGAGGCATGCCGATGAGCAATTCAAAGGAACTGCTAAGTTCACTCTTTACTCCAATCTTGAAACTAATATAGGGGATATGACTGTCAACGACATGCATCTGCGAAAAATTTCAGACTTTTCAGAACCCATTGATCCCAAGAACATTTTCATTTTTAAGGTTCATAAGGGTATCGGATGCAGGTATATGGAATACATGTACTCAAAGATTAGCTATAAGCAAAGCGAACTAAGCGACTATATCACCAATCGTCTTGTGAACGAAGGCTATATTGACGCGAACATCAATCAGAAGATGTCCGACGAACAGCTTTTCCAGGCTATTGATAAGATGGAATTTCAGTTCAAGGTAGAAAAACTGTTGAAGATAAGAAAGAATAAAGAGAAGTTTGTATACACAAATGCTGTGCCAGTCGCTAAGGGCATAAAAATAAGTTCAAATGTTCGCAAGGTTGGTGGGCATGTTACTGCTCTGGATATTGCCATAGATGCAGAGCCTGGGGAATATGCTTTCGTCATCCGAAATCCAGAAGCTGAAGAAGCACATAAACAAGCAAGTCAAGACTTCGACATATCAATCTTGACGCAAGGTGCATTCTTCTTCACCATCAAGAAGTAATAAAAAAGAGTAACGGCATTGTCTATGATCGTGCAGTTATTATTTGCAAACTCTTATTGTTCGCTCTTCAGTATTTCCGTCTTGACAACAATTGGCTTGCCACAATGAGGACATAATTGTACATTCCCTCTGTCCTTGGTATTGCTGTATTTTTTTACAACGTCTTCTGGAGAGACCAGTAGCTCCCACACTTCTACATCAAGTGCCGAGGCTATCTTTTCCAAAGTGGTATAGGATGGTTTACCAGACAATATTTGTGACAGTCCGATTGGAGTCATGCCAAGCTTCTCTGCAAACTCCTTCTGGGTAATTCCCTTTATTTTAAGTAGCTCTTTTACTCTCATATAAGTTCGTCTTTTCTCTTTTATTTTGCAAAGATAATCAGAAATAATAATATTAAAGTATTTGGTTTAATAAATAATGTTAAATTAAAGTGTATGATTGAACATTTGTTTGGGTAATTAAAGTATTTTGTTTAACTTTGCATCAGAAACAATAATAAATACTATAATAATATGATACAGTACAGAGAACTAAGGAATTTTGAAAAGGCAAGAGCAAAGAGCCAGCCGCGCAAACGTACCATTGAGGAAATGTGGGCATATTGGTATTTGCCTGAAAGAATGAGAAGGCATGTGTTAAAAAACTATGCAATAGCTTTTGTGGGTGAGAGTGCTTATTATCCCGACCTTGTAATGTTTGACGAGAAAATCATTATTGAAATCGATGGTGGATATCATACTGGAGAGAAGCAAGTTTCGTTTGACGAGTATCGTGACTTTACATTCTGCACCAATGAGTTCTGTGTAATAAGAATAAAAAACGAAGACACCTGTGTCAACGTGGCCTTTTGGGAGAGATTGATAGAACACCTTTCTAAAATTGCACCAGTTGGATGTCGGGCAACACTACCTGGATATATTGAGGAACTAAAGGCTATGCGTGATGCAGAGATACACAGTTGGACATCACTTAACTGTATCCCAGAAATCAATATGGCAAATGTTCATAGACACCAACGTGTTAGAAATCTTTATGAGTTGGTTGCTTGAACACTTTTATACATAAAAGAGAATGTTAAACAATAATTATTTATAGATATGGAACTGATACTTTTAGGTCTGCTTCTTTGCGGTTGGCTCGGTGGGGATAACAACAACTCTTCCAAGAAGAACCGTAATAAGGCTCGCGAACGCAAAAATCGTGAGCGCCGTAAAAGGGAGCGTTACTGGGAGGATGCTCACTGGTGGTCTCTGAACCATTAAGCGTTCCCTGTAATCGCTGACGGGTGCTCAGATGGGGTTTCTCTGTAATAGTGGGAGCAAATTTTCTCACAGTTAATTGATATGACATTAGTGTCCTGAAATAAAAGGGCCACAAATGAATTGATAGCAATA
>JAEEGK010022645.1_pt1 | contig 13176 bp, 10 predicted proteins | sample 8958771 | NCBI WGS metagenome assembly JAEEGK01 (sample SAMN16246547, study PRJNA631951) | gut metagenome | biome: gut microbiome; feature: rumen; material: SC-attached | host: Bos | place: Iran: Karaj | collected 2018-10 | reverse complement strand
GGGTTACCGCAGTTACACGCTTTTTCGCAAAGCGCAGGGCACACACGACCTGTGAACTCTGGGAAACTTGAAGTTTTTAGAAGCCGCCATGCCGCCATGTCGTACTGACCGCGGAAAAGGGCATCGTTCCACTCAGGAATGTAATTGTGGAGCGGACAGCCCGTAACCATTCCAGCAAGCTTTATCGCGCTCTGGCACATTGGAACGCCGCAGTTCATGCACCGCGCCGCCTGTTCGCGCCTAGCCGCATCGTCGAGCTTCGGATGGAACTCCTTGAAGTTTTTTATTCGCGCCAGTGGCTCAAAACTTCCGTTATCAATTCGCTTATACTCCATGAATCCAGTCGGTTTACCCATTTTTGCACCTCGAAAAAAAAAGACGCCGTAAAAAAAGCCCGAAAATCAGACTCTTTCTACGGCGTCTTTGCCTTAGATGTTTATATTATCGCAAAATGCCGGGTTGATGTCAAGACGTTACATCTTTGTTTCTTTCAGCTTCCGCTTTCGCTCATACATTTTTTTGTCGGCGCTGTCAAACAGTTTTGCGAACGTATCTGCGCTGCCGGAATGGTATACTTCAATTCCGCTCGAAATGACGATGCCGCCCTTGCGCTGGTTTTCATCCATAAGGCCTTCAAAAGTGTTAATAAGCTCGTCGCGGTTCAAAAAATCTTTTCCTTCAAGGAAAGCGACAAATTCATCGCCTCCGATTCTATAAACAGGACTATGCTTGAAGTTGTCGCAAATAATCTGACACGAGTCCTTTATAAAGCAGTCGCCGGCATCGTGCCCTTTTGTGTCGTTTATGATTTTAAGCCCGTTCAAGTCAAATACGATAATCGCAAAATCTTTTTGCTGCCCGCTCGCAATACGGTTTTCGATAAGTTCCTTATCCTCTGTATAGGCATGTTTGTTTTTTACGCCCGTAAGAGAATCGGTATAAGCAAGTTTCCGTGCGGAACCCAGTTCCATCTGCTGTAATTCTTCTCTTGATATATGCTCTTCAAGCTTACGGCGATAATCTTCTTTTTCGCCTTCCAAAACGAAAGTATGAAGCAGGCAGGTGCCCAATAAATAACCGATTGAATACAACGGAAGAAGTGGGAAAAATGTCTGCGCGATGATAAACAACGTCATTGCGACACCGAATGCTCCAATCGTTATGTGGCGGTGGATCTGTCCGCTTTTTGTCCTTGCGGCGTAAATAAAAACGTATGCAGAAGTAAACAGAAAAAGCAGAATTTGGATGAGTAGCGCAATGTATCTTATTGTTAAGGCATGATATATGCCGTTCTCGTCAAAATAAAACTTAATTGGGATAAAAAAGTTGATCATGAGCGAAATCCCGTCGAAGACGAGATAAAGCCAGCCTATCAATGAAATTACATTTTTGAAAGAGTTTTTTTCTTCAAGATAGTTTATTACATAGCGTGTCCACAAAAAAACAGAAGCAGTCATGGCCACGTAGTATATAACCGTATCTATATAAATAGCTTTTATAAGTTTAGCTTCGTAAAGGATTCCCCACAAAGAATCGGTGATATAAAATGCCATTACTCCATACAAAAAACGGCGATATATCTTTCTGGAGTGTTGAGCGTTTGTTGTGTTTCTCCGTCTTAAAACGTCGTAATTGATTATTAAGTGGACAACAAGCGCGAGAATGGCGATGCTAGAGTACTCCATAAATCCATGATAAATAGTTTAACTCGTATCGTCAATAAAATTTCGATGCGAGATTTGTTGCGGGGCGGGGCAGCCCGCGCACGCCGTAAAACTTCAGTTCTGCGGCGGCGCTTTTTCACCCTGCGCTTTTATGCGGCCTATGCGGTACACTTTTTGAAAGCCGCCAAAACTGCATCATCGTGCTCTGTGCCGCGCGATTCTTCCGCGTATATTTCGGTCATAATCCGCAAATAATCGTTCGGGATAATCTTCTTGAAGCAAGTTTTGTAATGCTCCCAGTTTCCGATTATCTTTTTGCCAAGTTCGCTGCCAGTTTCTATAGCATGCTGTTCTATGAGCTCGCGGAGAGCCTCTTCGTCTGTTGTGTCACGGAGTGTCGTTACTTCATCTTCAAGGTCGTAGCTCTTTACAAGTTCGTGGTTCAGCCGCTTGTAAAGGTCGTGGTTCTCGTCAAGCACATACGCCACTCCACCGCTCATTCCGGCGCACAGATTCCGTCCGGTGCTGCCAAGAATTACAGCTGTTCCGCCTGTCATGTACTCAAGTCCGTGGTCACCGCAACCTTCCGCAACGACTGTCGCACCGGAGTTACGCACGCAGAACCGCTCGCCGGCAACACCGTTTATAAAAGCTTTTCCGCTTGTTGCGCCGAACAACGCTACGTTTCCGACGATGATGTTGCTGTCAGCTTTGCCTGAGAAGTCTGTCGGCTTTGTTACGACGAGCTTGCCGCCGCTAAGACCTTTGCCGAACGCGTCGTTGGCGTCACCTGTAAGCCGGAGCGTTAGTCCGCGCGGTACGAACGCTCCGAAGCTCTGTCCTGCGCCACCTGTGAACTCTACGCAGAAAGTGTCGTCATTAAGCGTGTTGCCGTATTTCTTTTGAATTTCGCTTCCAAGAATTGTACCGGCTGTGCGGTCGGTTGACGAAATATTGACAAATATTTTGCCATGCTCGGATGACGAAAACTCTTTTGTAATCCACGGCAGCAGAGTTTTTTCGTCAACAGTTTTTTCAAGCTTAAAGTCAAAAAGTGAGCGTTCTTTTTTCCACGCCTGGTCTGCGGCTTCCGTACCGTCTGCTTCCGGTCTTGCAAGGACACGGCTTAAATCGATAAGTCCTGCGCGCTTAAAGCCCTGCTTTTCTTTCATTTTAAGCAAGTCGCTCCGACCGCACATCTCGTCGATCGTGCGCACGCCAAGACGTGCCATATACTCACGCAGCTCCTGTGCAATAAACTTCATAAAGTTTTCTACGTACTCCGGTTTGCCGGGGAAGCGCGCACGAAGCTTTTCGTTCTGTGTTGCAACACCGAACGGGCATGTGTCAAGGTTGCAGACACGCATCATGGCGCAACCCATAGTGATAAGCGGAGCCGTCGCAAAACCGAACTCTTCGGCGCCGAGCAAACACGCGATAGCAACATCGCGCCCGCTCATAAGCTTACCGTCTGTTTCTATGATGACGCGGCCGCGGAGCCCGTTCTGAATAAGCGTCTGGTGCGCCTCGCTCAAACCAAGCTCCCACGGCAGGCCCGCATGATGAATCGATGAAATTGGAGCCGCGCCCGTTCCACCGTCGTGACCGCTTATCAAAATAACTTGCGCACCGGCTTTCGCGACGCCTGCCGCAATCGTACCGACACCGGCTTCGCTTACAAGTTTTACAGAAATACGCGCGGCGCGGTTTGCGTTCTTCAGGTCGTAAATAAGCTGCGCCAAGTCTTCAATAGAGTAGATGTCGTGGTGCGGCGGCGGCGAAATGAGCGAAACGCCCGGAGTCGCATACCGCGTTTTGGCGATCCACGGATAAACTTTTTTGCCGGGAAGATGACCGCCCTCACCGGGTTTTGCTCCCTGCGCCATTTTTATCTGTATTTCACGCGCGCTCAGCAAATATTCTTCCGTTACGCCAAAACGCCCGGACGCTACTTGCTTTATTGCGCTGTTATATTCTGTTCCAAGCCGCTCCGGTTTTTCACCGCCTTCGCCGCTGTTGCTTTTTCCGTGCAGATGGTTCATCGCCGCCGCCATGCACTTGTGCGCTTCCTCGCTTATGGAGCCGTACGACATTGCGCCTGTCTTAAAACGCTGGACAATCTGCTCAACAGGCTCAACTTCGTCAATCGGGATTCCGCCGTCCGCCGCGAAATTAAAGTCGAGCATTGCGCGGAGCGTGTGCGGCCGCGTCGTGTCGTCAACAAGAGCGGTATATTCCTTAAAACGAGCGTAGTCGCCGTTCCGCGTTGATTCCTGAAGAGCCACAATCGTTTCCGGGTTGTAAAGGTGGTCTTCTGCGTTCGGTCCGCGGCGGAACTTGTGGTAGCCAACGCTGTCAAGGTGCGTGTTGACCGTAAGTCCGGCGGGGTCAAAGCCCTGCGCGTGGTGGTAGCGCACGTCCTCTTCTATCTCTTTTAAGCCGATTCCGCCAACACGGCTCACCGTGTTCGTGAAGTATTTTTCGACAACATCCTGCGCTATACCAACAGCCTCGAAAATCTGCGCGGACTGGTACGACTGCACTGCGCTAATACCCATCTTCGCCGCAATTTTTACGATTCCGCCGATAATAGCCTTGTTGTAGTCGTCTATAGCCGTGTGGTAGTCTTTGTCCAAAAGCTTCTGGTCAATCAGCTCTGCAATCGCTTCGTGCGCCAAATACGGGTTTATGGCACGAGCACCATAGCCAAGGCACATCGCTGCCTGATGAACGTCGCGGACTTCCGCGCTTTCAAGGATTATAGAAATCTTCGTGCGTTTTTTGGTGCGTATCAAATACTGTTCGACTGCGCTTACCGCCAGAATCGACGGAATTGCGGCGTGCTTTTCATCAACACCCCTGTCGCTCAAAATGATGATGTTGTAACCGTCGTCATAAGCCGCGTCGATTCTTGCGAAAAGATCGTCAAGAGCACCTTCAAGCGTTGGTGTTACGGGGCGTTGCGGGGTGCCCCCGCTCGTGGGGGTAGCGGAAACCGGCGCGTCAGCGGCGGTCGAAGCGAGGGGGCGACCGCCCCCTTCTGTTGTTAATTCAAACAAAAGAGAAAGTGTCTTTGCCTTCAAACCAGGCTGATTCAGTGCCGCAATCTTTATCAAATCGGTTCCGGTCAGAATCGGGTTGTTTATTTCGAGCACGCGGCAGTTCGAGCCCTTCGTGTGAAGAAGGTCGCCGTCAGTGCCAACGTAAACAGTCGTGTCCGTAACGATTTTCTCGCGCAAGCTGTCAATCGGCGGGTTCGTGACCTGCGCGAAAAGCTGCTTGAAGTATGTGTAAAGCGGAGGATGCTTGTCAGAAAGGCAGGCGAGCGGAGTGTCCACGCCCATTGAGCCGGTCGGTTCTATGCCGTTCCGTGCCATCGGGAGCACCATCTCGTTCAGATCCTCGTAATTCCAACCGAACGCGCGGTAAAGCCTGTTGCGCTCATCCTGCGTGCTTGTCGGAATTTTCTTGTTCGGTATTTTAAGGTCCGCCAGGTGGATAAGGTTCTGGTCAAGCCATTCGCCATACGGATTCTTTGTTGCATACGTTTCTTTAAGCTCTTTGTCGGTGATAAGCCGTTTTTGAACAGTGTCCACAAGGAGCATGCGTCCCGGCATAAGGCGCGATTTTTGCACAATCTGGCTTTCCGGGATATCAAGAACGCCGACCTCGCTCGAAAGAACGAGCATGTTGTCTTCTGTAATAAGATAGCGGCTAGGACGCAGGCCGTTCCTGTCAAGCGTCGCGCCGACGACATCGCCGTCGCTGTAAAGAATTGCAGCCGGTCCGTCCCATGGTTCCATCATCGTTGCCCAGTAATGATAAAAGTCGCGTTTTTCCTGCGTAAGACTGTCATCGTGCTTCCACGGTTCCGGGATGCAGATCATGACGGCGAGCGGAAGAGGCATGCCGTTCATTACAAAATATTCAAGCGTGTTGTCGAGCATGGCGGAGTCTGAGCCTGTCGTGTCAACTTCACCGTCGCGCGCGAGCATTCGGTCAACGTTTCCGCGTATCGTATTTATTTCGCCGTTGTGTGCAATGAATCTGTTCGGGTGCGCGCGTTGCCAGCTTGGGTTTGTGTTTGTGCTGAAACGCGAATGTACGAGCGCAAGGGCGGATTCGTACACTGGCGATTGCAAGTCGCTGTAGAAAGTGCGCAGCTCGTGGACAAGGAACATGCCTTTGTAGACGATTGTGCGCGACGAAAGTGAGCAGACGTATGTTTTTGCGGTGGAGAACTCGCCTTTTTCGAACTTTAGGCGCAAATTATAAAGAAGCTTGTCGAACTCTAAGCCGCTCTCGCATGCAGTTTCCGCGCCGGTTTTGCCGCTTTTTCCGTCCGGGCGCGCGATAAACGCTTGCCAGATTGACGGCATGCAGTCGCGTGCTTTTTTACCGAGTACGTCAGCGTTCACAGGGACTTTTCGCCAGCCAAGGAAATTAAGCCCGGCGCTGTCGCAGCATTTCTCGAACCGCGCTTTTTCTGCGTCGCATGCGCTGCATGAGTTTTGCGCGCCGTTTCCAGCTGCATCTGCGCCCGGAAAGAAAATCTGCGCAATACCGTAATCGCGCTCCCCGCCGAGCGTTTTGCACGGTTTTCCGTTCTTCCCGATAATTTCGCCATTTTCTGCCACGCTCTTAAAAAACTCATGGCTTATCTGTAAAAGAATTCCAACGCCGTCGCCTGTCTCGCCGCTGGCGTCTTTTCCGGCGCGATGCTCCAGTTTTTCAACGATGCTCAGGGCGTTATCCACGATTTTGTGGCTTTTTGTTCCGTCGATGTTTACCACCGCGCCAATACCACAGTTGTCGTGTTCAAAAGATGGTTCATATAAAGTATGACGTTCGCTCCGTATTTTCTGCATTTTCGCGCCTCCGTTCTTCTACAGCAACAAAAAAAGCCGCAGACACCATCGCGCCCAAAACGCAACAGTTTCCGCGGCTCCTTTGCCGACTTTGAGATTTACTAATAAGGGAATCGTTAGTTCCCAACAAAAGAAAAAGGCCGTAGACATAGATTCTGCGCGGAAAACCGCACAAAAACAATATCCACGACCTCTTTGCCGTAATTTCTTTAATAATACTGAATTTCTGCAGAATAAGTCAAGAGTTTGTTTTTTCTTTATGTCAATTGTACAAATTTAATGAATGTGTGATATATTTAGAAGTGTGTAGGAGGTTCTGTATGCCGCTAAAAACTGTTCAAGAAAAGTTAGAAACAATTCCAGAAGAATATATGGCTGAAGTATATAATTATTTGGAGCTATTACAGTATAAAATTCTTTATAAAAAACAGCATGAAGAATCTGCTAAACGATTCCCAAACCGTCGCCCTGATATTCTGAAAACCTCTGATTTTTACATGTCGCCAGATTTTGATGAACCCTTGGAAGATTTTAAGGAGTATATGTGAAATATCTTTTAGATACACATGCAATTCTTTGGTATTTGTTTGATAGTGAGAATTTATCTAAAACAGCTTTAGAAATCATCAACAACGAATTCTGCTATTACAGCAAAGTTTCATTATGGGAAATTGCCATAAAGCAGACTCGTAATCTATTACAATATAAGAATTCAATCCAAGATATTATAAATGCCTGTAAAGAAGATGAATTTGAGGAACTTTTTGTTTCTGGTAATTCTTTGGATTTGATAAAATCATTACCAGATATTCATAGAGATCCTTTTGATAGGCTTCTAATTACAATGGCACAAGAAAATGATTTAACAATCGTTACAAAAGACTCAAAAATCCCTTTGTATAATGTAAAAACAATCTGGTGAAAAAAGCCCTCAGTTTTGAACATGGTGAAAACAACCTAACATATAACTCTAAGGAGCAAGAAAATGAAAAAAAACATATTCAGCATTTTAACATTTCTTTTTATTTCATGCTCTCTATTTGCTAATGATACATATTTTTACTTAGCCGGTGGAAACTTAATACCAATGGAAGAAACCGAAAACATTTCGGTTGAAATGCAAGAGGAAACGATTTTTATCAATTTGCTAGAAGATTATTACGAAGTTACGGTCGATTTCGTTTTTTATAATTCCGGAAACGATGTAGAACTTGAAGTGGGTTTCCCGTTTTTCTCGGAAGGATTGGGGGGAGACGGTAAAATATGGGATTGTACTTGTTGGACAAATGGAAACGAAACAGATTATACAAAAACTAACATAATTCAGGGATGGTATAAGCCAATAGGATTGGAATATGCAAACCTCAGAAAAATATCGTTTCCAAAGAAATCAATAACAACAACTAAAGTAAATTTTAAAACAGAATATGGTAGAGAAGCTCCATCGTTTTTGCTTGCAACTTATCTTTATGGAACAGGCTTATCATGGAAAGGACCTATAAAAACACTAAAATTGATTATTGAAAACAATAATTTATATCGCAAAATTGGTTGGATTAAAATGGCTTCAAAAAGCATTAGATCAAGTTTTCAAAGGATAGCTGATAATAAATATGAATTTATTACATATAATGTTGAACCTGAAAACTATGAAAATGTTTTTGAAATATCTCTCTTCGATGTTCTAGATAATATTGGTCCAACAAAATTTCCTAGTTTTTTCGACTTCGATAAGGAAGTTGTAGATCCTGAAAATTTCAAATGGTACACAAAAGCTCAATTAAGACTAGTTAGAAATGCGATTTATGCATTGCATGGCTATGAATTTAAATCAAATGATTTGAAAGAGTATTTTGGTAAAGTTGGGCAACGCTGGAATCCACCTTACACAATTAACAAAAATTTTTCTGAAGATGATTTGTCCGAAATCGAAAAAACAAATATCAAAAACTTACTTGAAGAAGAGAGCAGACGATAAATCATTTATCGTGTATATAAATTGCATATCCATATGCAAATAAGGAGCCCACTATGAAATACGAAATGACAAAACCGGCGATTTCTTCTGCGATTGTGTCGAATATTATAATCGCGCTTTTAATCGGTCTTTTTATTTTTATAGCTATTACGTTCATATCGTCGCGGCATTACAAGCTTTCGGTCGCGGACGGTACGTTGTCAATAAAATCAATTGTCTACAACACGACTATCTCTTTGGATGATATAGAGCTTGATAAAGTTCGCGTCGTGAATCTTGACGAAGAGAACATAAGCTTCAACGTAAGAAAGAACGGAATCGGGCTTCCGGGAATGAGCATCGGATGGTTTTGGTCAAACGGCTCAAAATATAAGGTTTATGTGACGGACAAGAAAAGCGTTGTTTCTATCCCGACGAAAGACGGATACACGATTCTGTTCAGCTCAGAAAAAGCTTCGGAAATTGTGACAGATATTCAAAACTCAAAAAAGGAAAATAAAAATGGATAATGAGATTAAAAGCGAGTCGCGGCTTACTTTTATGGAAGCGACGAGCATCATTGTAGGGCACGGAGTGGGAGCCGGAATCCTTGCTGTGCCTTATCTTGCGTCGCGCGCGCCCTGGTGGGATTTTCTTTGGATACTCGCGGTCGCTTATGCCGTGAACCTTGTGCTTCATCTTATGATTGCCGAGCTTTCGCTCAATAACAGCGGAGCGCAGTTCGTAAAATGCTTTGAGAACGAGCTTTTTACAGGGCGCTTCAAAAAAGTGGCCACATGGATTGTGTTCGGCTTTCTTGCGTTCAGCGTGCTGTGTAACGTAGCAAGCTTTATAACAGGTTCTGCCGCAGTTTTCACAAGCTGGTTCAATCTCCCTTCGTGGGCAGGAATGCTCATCTATTATGTGATAGCCGGGCTTGTCGTGTTTTTCGGAATGAAGCTCGTCGGCATTTGCGAAAAGTTTTCCGTTTTCGCGATGATAATCGTTATCGGAATACTGTTTGTGGCAACAGTTGCGTCACAGACGAGCGCGCTTCCTTCCGACTTTATTGCCGCCACAAACTCGATGGCGTTGTACAGCACTGTTGCATTCTCGCTTTCTGCGGTGATGAGCGTGCCGCAGGTCGTTAAAGGCGTTGCTGGCGACCGCAAAAAGATAATAGGCGCAATTGCGGCTGGTACGGGAATAAATGCGTTCCTTATAATTATAGTAACTTTTATGACGCTTTTTGGCGCAGGTCAGGCAATAACAAAGAACGGCGCGCTCGTCGATTTAAGCGCGACGCTCGGCGGCTGGGTAAGCATTGTCGGCTATGTTTTCTCGCTTTTGGCACTTTCCACGTCGTTCTGGGCGAACACGCTCAACATGCGCGACATTATCGCGGAACAGACTAAATGGAACCTTAAGCTTTGCTGGCTTTTGGCGACTCTTCCGTGCCTTGTTCTGGCGTTGTTCGGGATGTCGAGTTTCGTCGGGTTCGCGCGCCTTGCGGGTATTATCCAGGTGCTTACCGGAATAGGAATAATAATCGCGTACAACCGCTCGCGGAAGCGTGTAGGGCAAAGCGCGATTTGCGGAAAGTTCGGCAAGCTTCCGTTCCAGATACTCGTCATCCTCGGTTCGATAATGGCGACAGTCGGTTCTGTTATTGCGGTGAAGTGATATGAGCGAAGAGAAAAACTTTGATACCGCTTGCGACGAGGAAGCTCGCGTGTTGGATGTCGGGAAATCGCGCGGAATAAGCGAGTTCAACAAAATCTGTATAACGCAGGTTGCCTCCACGGTGCTCTCTCTTTTGGGCGCGGATACAGCAAGCGCGACCCAAGACGCACCGCAAGGCGCGATTCCTCAGATGGCATCAGCCATACCTGACGTGCTTTCAAAAGCGCAAGAAAAGTTCGGTGCGGAAAAGTGCGACCGCGTTGTAATGTACAATCCTGATGCGATTGCGCTTTGGATTTACGAAAAGTACTACAAAAAATACTTTTCTGTTCTAGAGCAGAACACAGACCTTATGCTGCCGATGCTTTCCGTTTTCCCGCCCGTAACGCCAGTCTGTTTCGGCTCAATGTATTCGGGTTTGCAACCAGCTGTTCACGGCATACAAAGCTACACAAAGCCCGTCCTAAAATGCGACACGGTTTTTGATCGGCTTATTGCAGCCGGGAAAAAAGCCGCAATCGTTTCTACGGCGGGTGACTCCATAAGCTTGATTTTTCTGGAGCGCGAAATGGATTACTTCATATATAAAAGCGTGAAAGAATGCAACGATAAAGCGGCGGAGCTCATAAAAAGCGATGAGTACGACCTTATTGTTCTATATAATGCTGATTACGATTATTGGATGCACCGCTCTTCGCCGACGGGACTGCCCGCGAAAATCGCGCTCCGGAAAAATGTCGCGGAATATCTTGCGCTCAAAAAGCTTATCCAAACGGAATGGCGTGGAAAGCATCGGACAGCGCTTGCTTTCGCCCCTGATCACGGATGCCACCGTTGGCACGGGCTTTTGGGAATGCATGGTATTAACGAGCCCTGCGATATGAATACTGTCCATCTTTGGAGTTTTATATAAAATAAATTAAACTCATGAAATTACGGGATAATTTTAGATAAATAAAGTATTTACACTTATGTTGCGATAGGCGTCTCGGCAAAGTGCTGAACTTCGTCCAGAGAAAGTCCAGTACATTCAGCAATAACTTCTGGATTAATCCCTTTTTTTATAAGTTTCCGTGCGGCTTCGACAGCTTTTTGGCGCTCGCCCTCAGCGTAACCTTCATCGAAGCCTTCCCTGCGAAAAGCTCTCATAGTCGCTTCTTCGTCATATTCAGTGAGACACATCGCGCTAACCTCCGCCTTATTCACCCTAAAAAATCCGTCAAGAAGATTCTCTTTTATCGCCCAGTTGACGGCATCATCGACAGCTTCCTTGATTGGAAGCCCTTTCTTCTTGTTGTCTGTAATTCTTCCAACGTATCTTACATAATCATACAACGGTTTGCAGTTTTTTTGAAGAGCAGAATTGTGTCCTGGATTGATGTTTATGACCGTCGCAGTCCACTCGAAATCCTTCGCGACGGCTGCCAAATCACCGCCATCACCTCGTTTTTCAAAAGCATCCGAAAGATGCATCTTGAACGTGTCCGGCTTTTTCGTACTGCCGTTATAAAACACGACAAAGCGAGGTTCTGGAATCTTAACTAGCATTGAAGTTAGGATGTTCATGTCATTTTTCTCGATGTACATCTGATAGAGCTGGGATAAGTAAAATAGCCCGCGTAACGGCATATTGGGATTATGCGTTGATTGTTGTTCATACAAAGTCATCTGTGAATCGACCAAGAAGGAAATGTCGTTTCTCATTGTCATGTAGATAACGTTTTCAATCGTGTTGACTTCCAGCGCATCCGGATCAGTATAACTAGTGCCATTGAGCGCATTGTAGAGGTCTAGTCTCCACTTTTTGCTTTGTTCGTTGTCGCGCCCGAAAATCGCCTTGAAAAGCCTGTCACGGTACTCCCTGTTGGGACTTGTCTGGATTGAATCCGTTTGTGAGTTTATCGAAAACTGGTTCATTGAATATCTCCTTTGATATGTACGGAAATGCCGTTCTTGATTCGTTACGGCTTATAGAAGTTTGATAAATCCGCTACATAATTATTATTTGATTTCATATACGTGAAATTTGCTGTTTTTCAGTAAGAAAAAATGATTTTTTTTTGAAAAAAGGAAATTTGAGGTTTAAAAATATTAAAAATCTCCATTTTTCTTTTGAACTAAAAATGCATACCAAAAGAAAAATTGAATCGACAACCAAATGGAGGTAATATGTTTTCCTAAATCGTAAAAGTGATAAAACTCCATTATAAATGCAAGAATTTGAAACAGATGAAGTATATGCCTGTCCACTAGTTCTGTATTTTATTCTTTCATTATGTTTTCTAAGCTTGTGTTTATAAAGTTATGAAGATTATCTACGATAGCTTGTTTTATCTGTTTGATATCGGTAGAAGTTTGTTTGTCAAATGATGAAGAAACTGGCAAAAATAAAGTATGAATGTCGATATTGAGCGCCTCTGTTAGTTGAGATAGAGTTTTTTCACTTGTCCATGTTTTGCATAGTTCTATGTTTTTTATAGTTTCGTCGGAAATACCGGCTTTTTCTGCAAGTTCAAATTGTGTGAGTTTCTTTTCTTTCCTTATGCGTTTAAGATTTTCTGCCAGCCGGTTCTGAATCTCTGATGATTTCATTCTTATATTGTGAAGCAGATTGTAAAAATCAAAATATCTTATTGAGCCTAAATTATAAAAAAAATGGTTTGACTTTTGGAATTTTAGTATTATAATAAGACATATATAACGGAAAAATGGATAATCATTTGGATAATGTCTTCTATGGAAAATTAGCAACGGTTACCGATTCCGTTTTTTGAAAAGGCAATAATGAGTGGAAGGATATAACAAACTTCCATTCACATCTCATTGTTAGTGAGATTAACAAAGAAATGAAAGGAGGTTGTTTATGAAAACAACTTTTAAATCTATTATAACGATTATCGTGATAATCGCTATGATTATAATTGCCACGAGTTGTGGTAATATGTTTGGAATCGACGGATTTACAATCGTTAATCCATCTGACACGTTCGTGTCAGCATCAAAC
>JAEEGK010022644.1_pt1 | contig 13176 bp, 7 predicted proteins | sample 8958771 | NCBI WGS metagenome assembly JAEEGK01 (sample SAMN16246547, study PRJNA631951) | gut metagenome | biome: gut microbiome; feature: rumen; material: SC-attached | host: Bos | place: Iran: Karaj | collected 2018-10 | reverse complement strand
TTAAAAATCCTGTTAATCAAATTAATCCAATAAATAAAAATAGCAATTATTCTAATTGTTATACTAATAATAATAATAGTTATAATCAAAATAAAAATATTAATATTAATAATTTTCCTAGTAAAGATGTTTATGGATATATTACTAAATCTTTGGCTAATGAAATTGATACTAAATTTATTCAACAATATACAGGAAATAATATTAAAGGAAAAGGATATAAATAATAGTTATAAAGAAATATTTTAAATTTGATTTTTTTAATACTTTATATTAAATATATTAAAAATAAAAAAATATTATAAATGTATAAATTTAAAAATATATATAATATAAATTTAAAAAAAAATATATATTTTTAAATAACTTCTAATCAATAAAAAAATAAAAAATTAAAAAAAATATTTTTAATAAACAACTGTTATAAAATAAAAAATATAAAATAATAAAATGGGAGACAATAGTATAGAATTTGTATTAAACAAAATGATAAATCAAATGAGATACAATCGTCAAATTTACAGTTTAAACGAACTTTTATCAACAATATACACTCAAGATTTTTCAGGATCAAAGACAATTTCAGTATCAGGATTAGATACTTTTCTTTCTGAATTTGGAATCTTTTTAACAAAAAATGAACAATCAACTTTAATAAAACAAATAAAAAAAGATGAAGATTCAGTTTCAGTATCAAAATTTGCAGAACTTTTTAAAATTGACCCCCCACCTTTATTAGTAAATAAATGTAAAGAAGTATTTGCAAAATTAAATAAAAATGGAGTAATTGAAATTAATGATGTATGGAAATATGTTAATTGTAAAAAATTACCTTTAGTTTCTATTTTTGGAAGAAAAGTTGATTATGCTAAAAGTAAATTAGAAGCTGGAATTAATTTTGCTGCTGTTGGGGGATTAAAAATTAATGAAAAGGAATTTATTAATTTACATAGAGATATGTATGCGTTACTTCCACCTGATAATGCAAAATATTTTGTTTCTGTTATTCCTGAAATTTGGGGTGTTAACTAAAGATATTTTTTTAATAAGTTTTATTAATACTTAAATTAATTTAATGAGTATTATGATTTTTAAAATTGTTTTTTTTATTATTATTTTATTTTTTTTTTATGTTTAATATGTTCGATAAATTGATTTTTAGAATGCTTTTTTTTTATTTTTTTGTATTTTTATTATTTTTAATTACTGTTGTTCAATTTTTTCCAAAGCAAAATTAAAATTAATTAATAAATCAACTTTTTTTTCATTTTTTTATTTAATAAAATTTATTTAATTAATTATAAACAATTAAAATTTTATTGTTTATTTTTTTATAACATTCAACAACTTAAAAATTTATAATGATATATATAACACTAAAAATATATATATATTACTACAAAAAAAATATATTTCAACATAAAAAATTATTCACTCATAAATAAAGATAAATTATCTTCATATTTTTGATATAAATTATCATCAATATATAAATCATAATTTAAAATCTCATATGTTTTATTTTCAATTTGATTTAAATTTTCCAAATCAATTCCTCCAACTTTAGCAAAAAAAGCATTAGAATTAATATCATCTTCATTATATTTCATAGATATCATAATACAAATTAAGGCTAATTTATAAACATTAACTTTTGTAATAAATATTTTTTCTTTTTCACATATTTTATCAATATAAATTAATGCTGAAATTAAAGACTGTGGTTCAGGTTTTGAATATTTAACAATTCTTTTAATATAATTATCAATACTCATATTAGGAATTTTTTTTATATCAAAAATAGTTTCTTTTTCGACAAAATCTAAATTTAACACATTCTTACTTTTAAAAAACAATAATTTTTCAAGAATTAAACTTATTGATTTAGAAAGATTAAAAATTACATTTTGATAACTTTGTTTATTATATAAATCAATATTAATATCTATAGAATTATTTATAGACATATTTTATAATTTAATTTATCAATTTATTTTAATTTTTATTTTAATATAAGTAATTATTTAATAATTTATTATAATTAAATTTCATCACCAGGTAAAATTCTTTGACATTCAACAAAAAATTCATGACATACTTTACATTTACCACCACTTGCCATTTTCATTGAACATTTTTTACATAAATATGCATGTCTACATGGCATTACTCTATAACAAATTGGGTTTTTTTTACATACTTTACATATATTGTCTTCTTCTTCCTTTTTTTCTTCTTTTTTTTCACCTTCCATTATTTTTATATTTGTTTGTTTTTTTTAATTTATCAATTTTAATTTTTTATTTATTAATTTTATTTTAATTATTTAAAAAATGTTTTTATTTAAAAATTTTTTTTTAATTAAAATTATTTTTATTATAAATTATTTTTCAATTTTAATATTCAAAATTTAGAAAAAATTTTTAACTATAATCTTAATTATTAAAAAATAATAATTAAGTCAATGAACTATCCACCAAATCTTTTAAATTCACCGAACTTTAAAAAAATAATATATAATATGGAAAATACTTCTCATAATAATTCAAATTATAATAATGAAATAGAATTTCATCAAAACTTGGCAAAGAAATTATTAAAATATAATAATTCATCAAAAAATCTTCAATTATCAGTTTTTTCTTATCTTCGTTCAAAGTCAACAATGGAATTAATAAAAATATGTTCATTAAATTCAAAATGGTTCATTGATATTGTACATCAATTAATATTATTTTCAAAATTAGACTCTCAATTATTAAAATTTTTATATGAGAATAAAAAATATAATGAATATGAAGATATAAGTATGTTAATTAATAATGATAATATTAATTATAATAATATTATAAAAGATAAAGAAGAATTTACAAAATTTACTAATTATTTCGAAACAATTGAAAGTAAATTTATTTCACTTTCAAAAAAAATTCCTGAAAGGAAAAATTTTGGAAAAACATTAATACAATCAATAAGATATTTAACTATAAATTCAAATAAAGAAAATTTTAAAAAAGAATATAATAATATTTTAACATTATCATTTGATTTTCTTTCTGATTTCGACAAATTAAAAGAAACATTTTTAAAAATATCAAAAAATGAATGTTTCAAAAATCCAATAATAATAAAAACAATATGTGATTATAATAATAATATAAATGAAAATAATAATAATAAAATAATATATAATTTCGAACTTCCAAAATGGATAATAAATAAGGAATCTTTTACAGTTGATGAATTATTATGTGCTTATTTTGAACAAATAATTTTACTTCATTTTCAATATGATACTTTATATCATACAAAAATTATTCCTTTTCCTTTTGAAAATAAATTAGATGAATTGTTAGAACAATCAAAAAAAATTATAAATTTTATTGAAAATACAAATGAGAAAGATAAATTGTTTTCTGAATTAAATTTTCAATCTATTTATGAAGGTTTTAAAAATGATAATAATATTAATGAAATAATTAATAAAAGAAGAGAAAATGATAAATGTTTTAGTTTTTATTATGAAAATAATATAAGATTTAGAGAAAAAATAAAAACAATAATTGAACAAATTGATATTGCTAAATTATATTTACAAAAATATCTTTTTGAAGGTTATAAATATTTTGTTGAAATGTTATATTTTACTAAAGATAATATTGTTGGAACAATAGAAGATTTTGTCAATAAAAAAATATGTGAACAAATAAATAATTTATTTTGTCAAAAAGTAACTAATGATTTAATTAATGATAATATTGAAGAACAAATAATAGTAAAAAAAAAGAAAAAAAGAAAACATCATAAGAAAAAAAAATTATTGAAAGAAGAAAATGAGAATGAAAATGAAAATGAAAAAACAAAAAATGATTTTATTATAAATAAAATTGAGGATGTTGAATTAAATAACAATAAAAATATAAATAAGGAAATATTAGATTTAAATAATAATAATAAAAAGGACGAAGAAACGAATTATCAACAAATAAATTTAAATGAAACAAATAATAATATAAATAAAACTGTAATTGAGGAAAATAATTCAATATATAATGAAAATATTATTATAACAATTCCAAAATCAAAAAAAGAAAAAAAGAAAAAACCTTTTTTCTTATATCCTGTTAATAAATCAAAAAAAAATAATGAAATGAAGAATAATATTGAAAAAAATAAAAATGATAAATTAGAAAATAAATTTGAAAATGATAATTTAAATTATAATAAAAATGAGATTATTCAATCACAAATTTTTAGTCCTAAAAAAAAATCATTTACTAAAAATTTACAAATAGAGAATAATAATATATCTCAAAATCTTAGTTATTCTTCTATTTCTCCAAAAAAGAAAAAATATAATTCAAATTATAATTCACCAAATCAAAATAAACAAAACATATATACATTTAAATCTCATCATAATAATAATATGAATACTTTCAAAAAAAGTGTTCATAATAATTATAATAAATTTGAACAAATAAATTATCAAAATAGCAATTCTTATCAAAATATTTTTAGTCCTTATAAATTAATTTCAAATTCTATTTGTCAATTAACTAAAGAAATTGAAGAAAATACAAAATCTGTAAATTATAATAAAGAAATCCTTTTAAAATATAGAATACAATATATAGAAAAATTAATATCAATAATAACCTCAATTTTAAATAATAATAAAATCAATTTTTCAATTGAAAAATATGGTTCATTTGTTTCTGGTTTATCAATTGAAAATTCAGATATTGATTTAATGATTAAAATATATTATAATAAAAATAGTAATAATAATAATAATATTAATATTAATGATGTAATATCAATTTTAATGAAAGAATTTAATAATGAAGAAAATAAAAATTTTTTTACTAAAATAAATCCAATTTATACTGCAAGTGTTCCAGTAATTAAATTAGAAACTGATATATATGATTCAATAAAAGATGAAAATATTAAAAATTATTTTATTAATAATTACAAATATGATTTAGAAGAAATTAAAAAATTAAAATTTGATATTACATTTTTTGAAATTAATGAAAAAGATAAAAATATAAAATTACCATCTGAACAAATTTTAGAATTTATCAAAGAAAATATAAATTTATATCCATGTATAATTGATATAATTTATATAATGAAAAGATATATTCAAGCACAAGAATTAAATTTAAGTTATAAAGGTGGAATATCATCATATTCATTATTTTTACTTATTTTATCATTTATTAAAGCAAATAAAGATAATTTAAAAGTTCCAATTGGTATTTTATTAATAGAATTTATAAACTTTTATTCAAATTTTGATTTTGGAAATTATATAATTAATCCTAAAAAAGAAGAAAAAAATGAAATATATGAATTTTTATCCAAAGAAAATGATAATTATATATTATTTATTAAAGATCCTTTTTCTGGATTAAATGTTTCTAAAAGTTCTTTTAAAATAAGAGAAATTCAATTTGCTTTTTTCAAAGCATCTAATTATATTATTGATAATTTATATATATATAGTAATAAACATCTTGATAAAAATATAATTTCAAATTCAAAAGATAATTTTTTGAATGGATTATTAATTAAATAAGATAAGATGTTATTTATATTTTATAAATTTACATAACTAAAATCTAATATATAAAATTATTTATTATAAATGTGCAATTAATATTCATTTAATAATTAAAATTATTTTTCCTCATTAAAATAATAATTTAAAAATAAAAAAAAATGAATAACTTATTTTTTGGAAATATAGAACAAAATGATTTTTTTCTCGACGAAAGTAAAATATCACAAAAATCAAAATGTTCAGGAGAAAGAGAATATAATGAGTAAAAATAAATATAATTAAATATAGATTAAATCATTTAATTGAAGGTGCTTTACAAAAAAATGGTAATATTTCAGAATTAAGTATGTCTAAAGGAGATGGATCAATTTCTTTAATAAGTAATCAAGAAATTTGGAAAGATAATAAATATGATTCTAATTTTTTTGAAAATTTTGAAAAATTAAAAACTAGTACAATAAGTAAAATAGAACCAAAAAAAGTAACAAAAAAAAAAGTATCTAAATTAGAAGATTTTGATGATGATGATATTGATGAACATGTTACTTCTGTTAAAAATTCTCAAGTAAAACAAATTTCAGAATCTAGTGATATTAGAAATAATAATTTAAATCAATTTATGTTAAAAAATAATAATCCTCAAAATCAATTTATAAAAAGTAATAATAAGAATGAAATAAATAATAATAATAAAATTGTTAATAATAATAATAATATTAATAATAATTTAAATAATAATATCAATATTAATAATACTAATATTAAAAATATTAATGTTAACAGCAATAATAATAATATGATTAATAATATAAATGGTAAATTTAATCAAAATTATCAAAGTATTAATAATCAAAATCATCAAAATTTAAACAATCAAAATTATAATATAAAAAATCAAAATTACCTAAATTTAAATACTCAAAATCAAAATTATCAAAATATCAATAACCAAAATCAAAATAGTCAAAATCTAAATAATCAAAATCCAAATTATCAAAATATAAATAATCAAAATAATCAAAATTTAATAAATCAAAATCCAAATTACCAAAATTTAAATAACCAAAATCAAAATTACCAAAATAAAAAAAACCTAAATTACAAAAGAATAAATTCAATAAATAATCAAGATCAAAATATAAACATTCAATCTAATTATCAATATATTCAAAATTTAAACATTCAAAATCAACAAAATAACATTCAACAAATTCAAAATCCTCAAAATTTAATAATAAAAAACCCAAATTTTAATTATGCAATCCAATCTCAAATTTATAGACAAAATCCTCAATTAATAAATTCAAACATTCCTCAAAATATATATAACAATAATAGAATAATGCCAAATTTTAATCCAATGAATATAATAAAAAATCAAAATCAATTAAATGACAAAAAAATAAAAATAGAAGATATAATAATAGGAAAAGAAAAACGAACAACATTAATGTTAAGAAATATACCAAATAAATATACTTTAAATAATGTAGTAGATGAAATTGATAGAAGTTTTTGGGGTAAATATGATTATATTAATTTACCAATTGATTATGAAAGAAAATTAAATTTAGGATACGCTTTTATTAATTTTGTTGATCCAATGCATATTATTTTATTTTATGAAAATTATCATTTAAAAAAATGGAGTAAATATAAAAGTGATAAAAAAATGGATATGACTTATGCAGATAAACAAGGAAAAAAAGATATTAATTGTAAAGATGATCAAACTTATTTTGCTATTGAAGATAAAAGATTTGTTTTTAATTCATTACAACCTAAAATTGAAATTCCTGTTAGTTATTTAAATTTTTTTCGAAAAATTTATCCTAATAGTGTTTGTGTTATAGAAGATAAAAATGGATTTTATAATGATAAATATTTTGTTGTTAAACATTTAGGTAAAAAATAATTTTTTTTTATTTTGTGATTTTTTATTCTTTTTTTTTTTATTTTCTTGTATATAAGTTTTGTTGGTAAGAAATTAATAATTTTGATGTTAAATAAATAATTTATTAAAGTTGAAGGATATTTTTTTTTTATTTGTATAATTTATTTAGGATAATAACAAATTTTAAATTATTCTAATTTATATGTTAAATTAGAATTTATTAATATTTATATAAAAGATAAACAAAAATAAATTTAAAAATAATTTAAGAATATTGATATAATTAAAAAAAGTAAATTTATTTTTATATAAGTTCTTTAAGAGTTTAAATAATACCTTAATAATTAAAAAAATAAAGAAAAAAAATGAGATTTTATTTTAAAACAACATTTATTATTGCTCTTGATTTTTACTTTCTTCATTTTTTTTCTCTTCATTTTTACTTTCTTCATTTTTACTTTCTTCATTTTTATTCTCTTCTATTTTACTTTCTTCTTTTTTATTTTCTTCTTTTTTATCATTTTCATTTATATTATCATTAATTAAATTATCAAGTTCATTTTTATCTTCTTCAGGATTATATGCATTTATATCAATTTCTCCAGTGACTCCAGTATTATTATAAATTGCTTCAACTAAACTTTTTTCAATTTGATATTTTATTGAAAATTTATCAATTACTTTTTTAATAACATCTTTTTCAATTTTAAATTCAACCATATTATTTACATAAGATAATAATTGAGAAAAGCCAGCATTAGATATAATATTTTTTTTTTCTTTTTCATCAAAATTACTTTTATTCTTTTTACTAATTCTAATATTTTTTTCTATTTCTTTTTTAGTCATTAAATCAATTATTCCATTCCAAAATTCAATTGATTTTAACCATTTATTATCTTCAATTGATTCAACTAAATAAACTTTTTTATTTTTATCATTTTTATCATCAATATAATAAGTTTGTGCTAAAATTATACAATTTTTTCCTGATTCATAATCTTTTTCTTTTTCAGCAATTTCTAAAATTAATTTTAAAACTTCTTTTAAATTATCTATTATTTCTTCTTTTCTTGCATATCTTCCTTGAGTTCTTTGTTTACTTAAATTTAATAAGAAAAAATCTCTAAATTTTTTTTCTTTTAATAATTCTAATAATTTTTCTTGTTCATTAAATTTAACATTTGTTTTAAAAAAATTAATAGTCATTTTTCTTAATTCATTTTTTTTATCTTCAAATTCTTGATTAAAATCAGGAAAAATTCCAGTAAAATTCTGTTTCATTTCTCTCATTACATAATATTTAAAATCTTCTGATTCTTTTGTATCATTTGATTTTGTTATTGGATCATATGGATTAAATATTATTTCTTCATCTGGTTTTATATTTACTTTATTTTTTTCTACAAATTGATTAATATCACTTTTAATATTTATTTTTTTTATATTATCTTCAAATTCAATTATATTATAAATTATCTTTTGTAAATCTTTTTTTAATTCTGCTAAATATAACATTAAAAGTAATTTTATTTCTTCACCATTTTTATTATCTCTTTCTTGATAAAATTGAAGAATATTATTTTGTTTATTATTAAAATCAATTCTTAATTTATTTGCATTTTGAATTTCTAATATATATTTATTTTCATAATTTTTTGCTTCATTAATTAAATCATTTTTCTTTTGTTCTAATTTATTTAAAGTTTCAATATTTGCTTGAGTAACATCAATTTCTTTAGATTTAATAACTGCTCTTATTTGATTTTCTGCAGCAGATGCAGAATTATAAAAAATTTTTTTTGCCTTTTCAACTGAATTTTTAGCAGAATTATAATTATTTAAAGTTTTTTTTAAAATATTATATTTTTCTTTTTCTTCATAATAAATTGGATCTAATAAAGAATCTAATTTTTTAATTATATAATTTGGAATAGATTTTTCTAAATCATCAAATGCTTCTGATTGTTTTAATATATTAAGTAATAAAGATTGATATGCTTCATATTGAGTTGTTTTATTATCATCTGATAATTGATATTTTGTTTTTATTATATTATTGTTTGATTTTGCAAAATCACTACAATTTGATTTATATTTATTAAATATTGTTTTTAAATTTGTTAAATAATTATATTGACGTCTATATCTCTCATGAAGTTGTTCAAAACGATTCCATAAGTTTTCTTCATATTTTAATAAGGGAATTTCTTCTGATGTTTCTGTGTTTGAATTATTTGTGTTATCCATTTATATTATTATTTAATTTTTTTTTTAAATTATTTTATTTTTGACTGATAAAATATTAATATTATTATTTTAAATATAAAAATAATAATATTTAACTTTATTTCAAAAGAGAGATAAAAAAAGAGTCTTGATTATTGTTAATATTTAGACATTAAATTAACTTTCAATTTTAAAGCTAAATATGCAAAATTTGTACAAAATTATATAATTGTTTTAAAGGAGAAAAAGTATCTATCAATAATTTCAATTATGGAAAGAATTTGATTGGTTAAAATAATAGTACAAAGAGATTTATATTATTCTGAAAAAAGAACTAATTTATTAACTATATTTTGATAATTAACTATTTTTATTTATTAAATAATATTTAATCCAAAAAATTACTTTCTAAATTATTTAATAAATATTATTGTTTAAAAATATATTATAATTCTTTTTTTTACAGTAATTAAAAATATTTATAATTTAATATAAGTTTTTTTAAATTTAATTAAAATATTAAAAATAAATATCTACATTATTATATTTATAAACCTTTTCTAAATGATTATTTAATTTTCTAATTCTATTTTCATATATATCAACTTCCTTAATATCTTTCATTTCTATATCACTATCAGACGTCTTTTCATTTTTTGTCTCTTCCTCTTCTTTAGGTAACTTTGGATTTTCCCCATTTATATTTTGAGAAACATCTAATATTTCTAAATTTGTATTCTCACATAATTTTTCAAAAATTTCGATGTGTTTTTCAGAAATAGTTTCTTTTTTAATTGGATTTACGCTTAAATCTAAATTTACTAATTGATTATCTAAAGTATTTTCTTTTTTATTATTTAAATTATTTTCTTTAAAAGAATTTATTGTAGTTAAACATATTATTTTAAGTATTGTTTCAAAATCAGTAAAATTATTTTTGTAAAAAGAAACAACATTTAAATTTCCTGAAATTATTAATTGAGAAATTTCATTAAAATATGAGTCATTTAAATTACAATTATACATATATAATTCTTCTATTGATTTATTTCTACACATACTTTTTAAAAATTTTCTACCCATTATATTATTAAAATTACAATTATTTACTGTTAAAATTTTAATACTACAATTACTATTTTGAACAATTTGACATAAGATTCTAATACTAATTTCATCCATTAATGTTTTTGATAAATATAATTTAGTTATATTAAATTGATTTTTAATTGAATCTAAAACATATTTTAATCCATGACCAATTTTACATTTATTTAAATTTAATATTGATAATTTAGGGAATTTTCGTAAAATTTGTCCAATTTCTATTCCAGAAGTTTCATCTATTTTAATATTATTATTTAAATTAAATTCAATTACAGAATTATTTTCAGTTAATCCCAAATTAAAAAATTTTAAATGATCTGTTGTAATATTCATTTGACCAATATTTACACAATTTATATTTTGATTGAATACTAAATTTTTTGCAGTCTCATATAATCCAATTTCACCAAATTTATTTTGATTAAAAATAATCTCTTTAATTCTTTTATCATATTTCATAACAGAAGCCATTACAAAAGATGAATCAAATTCTAAAAAAGCTTGTGAAATATCATATTTAAAAGGAACATTTTTTAAAGAAATTTGAGTTGAATTTCTAATTTCAAATACAGTAAATAATATATAATATAAATAATTAAAGGCTGATTTTGGATTATAATATAAAATTCTAATTTGATTAAAGAAATATTGATATAAATCATTTGTTATATATTTATAATGTTCTTTATAAATGTATTTTAATTTATTAAATTTTATTTTAATTCCAATGTAAATTAACGGTGCAATTTTATTTTCAATTGGATTATTTTCCTTTATTTCTTTCATAAGATTCTCTATATTATAATCAAAATTATCAAAAAAATTTTTAATTATTTCATTTCTTTCTTTACCTAATTTATTAAATAATTGTTTATAATTTTCATTTATTGGAATTATTTGCTTATGTTCATCAACAAATTCACATTTTTCTTCATTAAATGTATTTTCTTTTATTTCATTTATAAAATCCTTAAACGGTTGAATTAAAATATCATTTATAAATGTAGTTTTCTCAAGACTTTCAAATGTTTTTCCTCTTTTCATTTTGTTAAAATTATCATATAAATAAATATTTATGGTATGACCAGGTTCAACAAAAAATAAAAAAGATAGGGCATTTATTATACAAAATTCTAATAAGTCAGGAAAATATTCTTTTTTTTTTGTAATATTTTCTAAATAATATGATAAATATTGATAATATTCTATTGTAAAATTTGGTTCTTTTTCAATTTGAGAAATTATACTTTTCATATTTTCTGTAAAATTGTTCTGAGATAATTCTAATAATATTTTTTCATTCTTAATTTTAGTTTTGTCTGGATTTGATAAATAATTATTTAGTCTTTCTTTTTCAAAAAGAGTAAAAAGAAATAAAATCATGATATTTAATAAATACCTATTATCAATAATGGATTGAGGAAATTGATTTAAACTTTCAATTATATAGTCATCAACTAAATCCATGAAAAAAATAGTTAAAAATTTAAATTAGACTATTTTGCTTTATAACAAAAAATGGGTCTAAAAGAGTTAGTGACAATATTAAAGAAAATAATATTTTGATAGATAAAAATAAAAATAATCATAATTTTTAAGAAAAAAAAAACAATTAAAAAAAAACAATTAAAAAAAAAAATAATTAAAATTTTATTAATTAAAACAGAAACTTAATCAAAAAATAACAATTAAAAAAAAAAAAATGTCAAGCATATATCCCACCAATCTTCCAGCTTACATATACAACCACGATCCAACTAAGATAGACTACCGTAAATCTTCATATATATACCAAGACAAAAAACGTCAAGGTCTCCTAAAAGAGGAAAAAACATTTAATTTAGGAGAATCTCAATCAACAGAAGACTTTGAACCAGATTTTGTAAAATACGATAAACAAACTCTTCGTTTTTATGGTTATTTCAAAGAAAGTGTAGTAGAAAATGAAATAGAAAATGCTCGTATTCGTCCATTAGTAATTTACTATTATCTCCTTGATGATTCAATTCAAATAAATGAAGTGAAACAAACAAATAGTGGAATTCCCCAAGGACCATTTTTAAAAAAAGGAAAAGTGATAAAAAATGATGGTACTCCAATAACATTTAAAGATTTTCAAATTGGTGAAGACATTACAATTTATTCTAAAATTATTAGAATATATGATGCTGATCAATACACAAGAGATTTTTGTGCTATGAATGGTTTAAGATTAGGAGCAGCTCAAAGTGTTCCTTTAGATTCTTTTACAATGAAACAAAATATGAAACCAATTGGTGTTAAAGATCATGCTATGAAAGATTATTTAGAATATTCAATGGGTGGTGGTAAACCAAAAAATGCTAAACAATTTTTAGAAAATGATAGAAAAGTT
>JAEEGK010022643.1_pt1 | contig 13176 bp, 9 predicted proteins | sample 8958771 | NCBI WGS metagenome assembly JAEEGK01 (sample SAMN16246547, study PRJNA631951) | gut metagenome | biome: gut microbiome; feature: rumen; material: SC-attached | host: Bos | place: Iran: Karaj | collected 2018-10 | reverse complement strand
TTAATTGTAATAAAATAATTAAATTTTTATGTTTTATTCAAAAAAATTGGAATATTATCGAATAAAAAAAGAAGAATATAAATTTATAATAATTAATAATATTTAAATTAATAAACACATAATATTTTGCAAATTTATACTAGAAAATACAAATTACACATTATAAAATTTTTCTTAGTTTTAAAAATTAATAGTTATTTTTATTTACTCAGGCAAAATCATTTATATTAAATCCAGAAATTATTTTAAAATTTTGATTTAAACATCAATTTTTTATCCAATATAAAAAATAAAAATAAGTAAAAAAAACGTAAAAAATAAATAAAAAACTCAATCTTTAACTCCACACTCTTTTTGATATTCTCTTAATTGTTGCATGAAACCAGGATTAGGATTAATTTTATCTCTTTTTTTTTTAACAATTTCCAAAGCTTTATCTAGTGAAATTTTTCTATATTTAATAATATAAGCTAAACAAATAGAACTACTTCTTGAAATTCCAGCATGACAATGGACAAGAACTTTTCCTTTATTTTTAAAAGCTTGATCAATAAATTTTCCAGTTTGATCAAAATATTTTTTAATATTTTCATTTTCAGAATCTAATAAATTAACAGTTAAATATTTAAATTTATCAGGAAAATATTGTTTAATATTCATTGCTGCACAAATAATATGTGTAATACCTTTTTCTTTTAACATTTTATAATTCATTGCGGCTCCTACTGATCCTATATATAAATTATTTATTAATTCTACTGGAATATTATCTTCTTTTAACATTTTCATTGTTGAAAATATACGAAACATTGCTAAGAAATTTATTATTTTTTTCTGCTCTGAATTTAATTCTTTTCCATCTTTACCTATTTTTAATGCATCTATTCCTTCTGTTAATTCTTTCATATTCTCTTTTATTAATTCATCTAATGATGGAATTTTCTCTTCTTCTTTTTTTTGAAGTTTTTTATCCATTTTTTTTTTTTTATGTTTTTTTATTTGATTTTTTAAATTTATTAGATAAAATATTATTTTATTTATTTATTTTTACGTATTGATTCTATTAAAATGTAAATTTATGTTATAATATATATTTAATTAAAATACTTTTTATTTAAAAACTCCTATAAAAATGGAAATAAATGAATCAAATTTAATAAAAAAAACATTTTTATCAGAATTATCGAAAATGTTACCACAAGAAAGGAAAAATTCTTTAGAAAAAATATCAAAATATTTTGAAATAGAATACACAAAAAAAGATATAGCAATTCCCGAAAATGAGTCAATGAAACATTGTAATTTAGATTTTGAAATAAATTTAATAAATAATAAAAATAAACCATGTTCAAATCATTTAATAGGACATATAATAGTAGGAGGATTAAGGATGAAAGGAATGCCAATGAAAAAAAATATTAATGATTTATGGAATTGTAATTTAGGAATTTGTTTTTTAAATGATATTGGTTTATGTAGGCTTATTTCATATAATTTTTCTATTCATTTAAATGAAGATACTTTTTCTCAAGCTTGTAAAAAAGCTAATTTAAATTTAGAAAGACAAAATTTTGATGATAGAGAAATTGTTCAATATGCTTTTTATCATAAAGGAATGGAGTTAACTCAATAAATTTTGTTTTTTTTTGAATTTTAAGTTTTTATTTATTTTACTTTATTATATTTTTTTAAGTTATTTAGTATTTATTTAAATCTTTAAAAAAAAAAAAATTTTTTTTATTTGATTTTCGTTTTTAATTTTTTTAATAATTAAAAAAGCTAAATAACTAAATATTTTTTTTACATTAAATTGAATTTTTTTCAATTAACTAATTTACAACATATAGATAATTTAAAAACCCGATTTTTATCGTTCGAAACTTTTATTAATTCAATTATATTTATAATTTTTTTCAAAACTAATTTGACAACTTTAAATAAGCCACGTAAATTGAATTACTTTCAATTTAAATTTCGATTACATGATTTCTTCGTTTTTCTACAAATAATATTAATTTTTTATATTTAAAAATAGATTTTCCTAGAAACTTTTTAACTTTATTTTTCCAATTTTTTTTTAACATTGTAGAAAAAAATAAATTATGTTGAGAATCACAAGAGTTTTTATCAGAAAAATTTTCGTAAAAATTTTCAAAATAATTTACTCTAAATACTGAATTAAAATTATAATCTTCATTTGAATTAAGATTATAATTATTATTATAATTGTCGTCAATTGGAATAGTGAAAATATTATTTTTCAAATTTGTAAAATTACATAATTCAACCATAATTTTACTTTTTATTTGAATTTACAAAAATTAATTTTTTGAGAAAAAAAGTATATTTTATTTTTTATTATAAATATCAAATTATATTATTATTGAATATGTTTCATAAAATAAATTTAATGGATTCCTTTCAATTGAAGAATAAATTTTAACATTTATATTTATAACTATTATTATTCATTTTTATATGTAATCATAAGTTGAAAAATATTCTATTAAATATAAAAAAAATCTTATTTGAGAAGTTAAAAAAAAAATAATTTATTTAAATTAATTTTTAATTTGAAAAGGGTTAATAAAATAAAACAATTGATTTTATAAATAGAATTAATTAAATTATGTATTAGAAGGGTTTTTCTAAGAGTTTTATTATATTTTAATAAATTAATCTTCGATTTTTAAATTAAGAATATTAATCAACATCCTTTTTTATTTAAATAAATAAAAAATTATTATTTATTTTATTATACATTACTTAATTGATAAAAATTATTCAACGAAAAATTTTCGTGAAGTCAACCCTAAAATTAAAAAATTTCTAAATTTAAATAGTGAATTAAAAGATAAAATTTGATAAAATAAACATAATATAATAATATAATGTCAAAATAATCATTACATAAATAAAAACAATTACTTATAAACAGAGATTTATTTATAAAAAGATAAAACAAATTTAAGGAAAATAAATTAGAAAAAGAAAAAACAAAATGGTTTTTTTTAAATGAAAAGTAAAAATAATAATAAAACACAATAAAAAAAAAAAAGTATTTTAAATAAAATTGAAAATCATATTATCTTACTTTTTCCTTAATGAAAATAATTACTAAGAATAAATAAATTTTTATATAATAAACACAATTTTCAATTTAGACTTATGAAAAATTCCTTTAGTGAAAACCCTTTTATTTTAAATGTAGATTTTTCAATTCCAGAAAAAGAAAAAAAGACTTTTCATACAATATTTAATTATATAAGGAAAAAACTCCAATTAAAATTAGTAAGGAAAAATAATATTGATAGTTTATTAAAAAAGTCAAAAGGAAAATTCTTTAAAACAGTTTTTGAATCAATTAAAATATGTTTAAATTTAAAAGTTTCAAGATTACCTCAAAATTTTATAACAAATATAACAATTGAATATAATCAAATTTATCTTCAAAAGAAAATAATTGAAATTTATAATGAATTTAAATTACTTCCTTCTATTGAAGACATTATTAACAAAAATTTATGTAAAAAAGGAAAAATGGAAATTTTTAAAGAAATTGCTAATTCTGATTTTTATACTTTATATGATAATTATATTAATAGTGATAGATTCAAAAGAGATATTGAACAAATTAAAAAAGAAGAAGGAAAAAGAAATGGAATTTTATATGAATTTGTTGCAAAAAATTTTTGTGTTTATTATCTTTTTGGAAAAGGAAAAGAAAAAAAAAATTTAAATCAGAATAAAAAAAAAAAAATTCTTTTTAAAATATCTTCAACATTAAATAATGATAAAGATATTAATTCTAATTCTTTACAACAAAATCAAAGTTTATTAAATAAAAATAAGGATAATGTAAATATAAGTGGTTTAAATGTTGATATTTTTCATAAATAATATAAATTACGAAAAAATACTTTTTAAGGTTTATTATAAATATCTTAATCTACAAATAGTTAATAATGAAAGAATGAATTATAAATATTTTATTTATGTATAACATTTATTGAATAAATTTTATTCATTGGTTCCAGTACTAAATTTATATCAAATCAAATAATTTTTATTTATTTTCTTTTTATAATTATAATTTAGAAAGAAAAAAGAATTTTAATTATTCATGAAGATGTATATATATTATAAGTTATTAACATAAAGACGTTGAGTTTAAAATTTAAAGTTAAATTATTAATAATAAATATTTATAAATTAAATAGTTTTATTTAAACAATTAAGAAAAAATATTAAAAATTTTAATAATATATTTAAATCAAAGTTTAAAAAACGGGAAAAAAAAAGAATAAATGATAAATGAAAAATAGAATAAATCAATTCAAACAATAAAAAATTGAAAATTGAAATTTGACTTTAAACATTAATATATACAGGATTTTCAGAGAAAAATAAAGATAAAGTAATATTTAAATTAACTCTAGTAAATGATAAAGTGAAATTAAAATAAAAAAATATGAAGAATATAAACAACAAAAATTAATTATATAAATTTCACAGAATTAAATTTTCCTGTGAATTTAATAACAAATGAAAGCAATTAATATTTGAAAAATGTTTATGAATATAAATTATCTTTCTGAAGATAAAGATTTTAAAGAAGTTTTTTTCATAATATTATTATGAATTTTAAAATCCCACTTAAAATTTTTCTATGTTTATTTTCATATTTTGAATTTATTAAAAATTTCTTGTTCATTTACTTATTTCACTTATTTCATTTATGAACAAGAATTAATTAATTAATAAATTATTTATAAATTATTTACAATATTTTCTCTTAATTCATTAATTCAAAATTAATAATAAAAAAGTAAATATTTATAATTTTAATTTGATTAATTTATTTTTATTATTGTTTTATTTATATATTTATTTATTTTTTTAACAAACTTTCTTTTTTACTTTCAGAAATTAAAATATCTTTTTTTTTAGAAGTTAAAATAATAGGTTTTTTTTGATCATAAACATTAGTAACATTATTTTCAAGTGCATATTTAATTTTTCTTTTTTTATTTTTTCCATGATTATTTGAATGAAAATTTTGATTAATTTTCTTTCCTAAAAATTGATTAATATTATTATTATTAAATTTAGTAATTTGAGAATTTTTAATTTGATTTTTATAAGCATCAGAAATTTCTTCTTCAATTTCTTCTTCTTCACTTTCTTCGTTAAATTCAATTTCTTCTTCTTCATTATTATAATCATCAAAATCATCTTCATTTAAATTTATATTGTTTTCTTCTGATTCATTTTCTTCATCATCATCATCATTTTCTTCTTTCATTTCTTCATCTTCTTCTTCTATTAATTCATCATCTGATATTATTTCTTTTTTTTCTATATTTTTTGTCTTTTTTTCTATATTGTTTTTTTTCTCTTTTTCTTCTTCTGAATTATTTAATGTTATTATTTCTTCTTTTATTATTTCTGAATTTTCAATTTTTTTTATTTTTTGTTTTTATATTTTTTTCTTCTTTTTTTTCTTCTTGTTTTTTATCATTTAATTTATCTTTATCTTTATCTTTATTTTTTTCTTTTTTTTCTTTTGTCTTTTTTTTTCTTTTTTCTTCTTTTTCTTTTTTCTTTTCATAAGTTGATTTTCTTATTTTTGCAGTATAATTTTTTTCCATAATATATTTATTTACTGGATCTACACTATATTCTTCTTTTTCTTCTTTTTCATATTTTTCATCTTCTAATTTTTTAATAAGTAAATCAATAGCATTTTTTTTAAGAAGAATAAGTTTATCATTATTTTTCTCCAGAAATTTTTTTGAAATATCAATAATATTATTTTTAATGTTTTTATCTCCAAAAGAATTTAAATTATTAATAAAATTAAAAATAATAGTTTCTTCAAATAATTTAATTTCTCTTTTATCTTTAATATTAAAGAATAAACTAAGTAAATTAGTATAAAAAATACTTAATTTATCATTTACAAAATTTTTAATATTATCATTTTTTTCTTCATTTTTAAACACATAAGAAATAAATCTAGAAATAATTCTAATAATATTTGCTTGAAAAGAAAAATTATAATTATTATTTTCAATTTCATTTTCTAAATAAATAGGGAATTTATTTATAGAATTGATATTATTATTTTTTAAACAAAAAACTAAATAAGTAGAAATGATTTGATCAGATAACATTAAGTATTTATCACTTCTTAAAAAATCAACAGATTGAAATTTTCTCATAAATTCATTTATAAATATATTAATCCAATTTTCATGTTTATCAATTAATTCTTTTTCTTCTTCATTTTTAAAAATAAAACTTGCAATTTTTTTAGCCATTTGTAATTGATATTGATTTTTATCAACATTCCAAAAAAAATAAAATAAACTTTTCCATATTTTCTTATATACTTCTTCAAAATTTGTTATTTTCTTCAATAATATTTTTTTAGTTAAATTTAATCCTTCTTCTCTTTTTAATTTATCATTCGAAACTAATTCATTCATTGCTAAAGTAAATTCTTTATTATTTTCTGTATCAATGACTAAATTTGACATTGCAAAATTTTATATCATTTTTCAGAAAATAATTAAATTTATTTTTTTATTCTTTTTATGAGTGATAAAGATACTTTATTTAAAATTTTAGAATTATTTTATAATAAATCATTAGATAATAGATCTTTAGCTATTAAAAATTTAGAAAAATATTTTCAGAATCATATTGATAAAAACAATTTAAATAATTCTTTAATTGATTTAATTTCTCAAATTAAAAAAAAGATTTTCAATGATAATTTCAGACAAATAATAATGAAAGGAGATATGAATATTTTTTTTTCTTTGTTTAATATAATTAAAACTTATAATAATGTAAAACCAGAAGTTTATTTTTCTTTAATTGAATCTATTTTAGATTTTTTAAAGTGTGATGATGAAAAATTAGTTATTTCAAGTTCTGATACTTTAATTAAATTATTAAAATCAAAAGGAAAAATATTTATAAGTTATTTTGTAGTGTTATTTGAACATCTTATTATTTTAAAACAAAAAAAAAATCAAATTATGAGAAATTATGGTAATGCTTTAGATGAGTTTTTAAAAGATTTAATTGGAAATAATTTTCAAGGAATAACAAAAAATAAATCAAATTTTAATTTTCCAATTGATTATCTTTCTCAAAAATTAAAAGAAATTAATCATCCTGCAATTAAAATATTAATTATATCATGGATAACTTTTATTATTTCAATTCCAGAAACAAATTTAATTTCTTATTATAATGAAATTATTCCTGAATTATTTGATTTGTTAACTGATCAAGTTAAAGATGTTTATCAATGTAGTGAACAGTGTTTAAAAAAAATTTATATTTGTATTGATATTCATTTTGAAGAAATGAGTATTTTATACCAAAAAATAATGAATGAATTATTTGAAATTTTAATTAAAATATGTAGAAGTCCTTATGATAATGTTAAAATTTGTGCTTTTGAATGGTTAAATTTATTTTTAGGTAAATATAAAGAAATTATTCATTCTTATATTGAATTTAATGAAATTAATAATAATAATAAAGATAATAATAATTTTGTTATTAAAAATATTGAATCTCTTTTTATAGCTGGATCAAATGTTTTTGAAAAAAAAATTTATACTTTAGAAGAAACTTTAATTAAAAATAGAGAAATGTACATTAAAAAATTTGATGAATATGATGAGAAAATAAAATCTTATGAAAATGAAATAAATGAATTAAAAGAAAAATTAAAATTAGAAAGTGAAAATTTAATTAATGAAAAAAATTCTTTAGAAATTATTAATAAAGAAAATACAAAATTAAAAAAAGAAATTGAAACATTAGAAAAAGAAAAAAAAGAAAATTTTAATTTAATCTATAGTTTAAAATTTAAAAATAGTCTTTTAGAAAATGAAAATAAATTATTAGAAAGTAAAAAAAATAATAATAATAATGAAAATAATAATAATAATAATTTTAACATAAAAGAAAATGAAATTATGATTAATAATTTAAAAAAAGAAATTTTTGAATTAAAAATAAAATTAGAATCTTTTACAAATAATGAAAATAATATTAAACTCAACAATAACAATAAAATTTTAAATGAAACTATTTATAATTTAGCTTATAGATTATTATCAGAAAAATAATATTTAAATATTTATAAATTATTTATAACATTACTAAAAAAATTATAAACATTTTCTCATTACACTACAAAAATCTTGAAAATTCAATGTTTTTTCTTTTGTCATTCCAATTTCTTTTAAATATTCATCAATTAAATCATCTTTTATTTTCATTTCATGAAAAAAAACTCTTTTTATATCATTCCAACTTATTTCATTCTTTTTCTCTTCATCTAATAATTCAAAAGCTATTTTTAAATTCTCATCAGAAAATAATTTTTTTTTATCAACTAATGCTCTAAAAAATTCTTGATATTCAACAATTCCATTTCCATCAGCATCTAAAACAGAAAAAATATGATCAATTGAATCTTTATCTAAAAAATAACCATTTGCTTTAAAACAAATATCAATATCTTCTTTTTTTAAAAAATTCTTATTATTTTTATCAATGTATCTAAAAACTTCTTTTAATTGTTTTTCTTCATCTTTATCAATGAAATTTATTGTAAGATATGCAATAATACTTTCTTGAAATTTACCAAATTGTTTAATTTCAATTAATTCAGTCAATTTAGTTAAATCTTTATTATAAGACAATAATTTCGGGTCAAAACTTTCTGTAAAAAAAGGATGTTGCAATGCTTGACTTGCAGTTATTCTATAATCTTTATTATACATTAATAAATTACATATTAAATCTTTTGCTTTATTACTTACATTTTTAAATTCTTTTTGATGAAAAGATATTTTACCTTTTTTTATTTTACTAAACATTTCTTCTTCTGTTTCGCCTGGAAAAGGAATTTCACCACAAAGTAATAAATACATTAAAACTCCGCATGACCATTCATCACAACGTTCATCATAAATGTCATCTATTACTTCTGGAGAACAATATGCGCTTGTTCCTATGATTCCGCTTAAATTTTTATGATGCTTTTTGGAAAATATTTTACTACATCCAAAATCAATTAATTTTATTTCATAACTTGTAATGTTTCTCATAAATTTTTTTGTATTGAATGTTAAAGAACGTTTTTGAAAAGATAAATTAATTTCTTTTTGTAAAGATTCATCTTTTGTATCTAAACTAAGAACTGTAAAACGTTTTTGTGCTTTTTTAACTGCGGTATATAATAATAAATTTTCCATTTTAATGTCACCATGTAAAACTTTTCTATTATGTAAATAAGCTACAGCATCTAATACTTGACGCATTAAAAATCTAACAACTAATTCAGTCATTGAATGTAATTTATTCATTTTTCCTAATAAATCTCCTTGATCACAAAATTCAGAAATTATATAATAATTTTTTTCATCTTCATAAAATTCATAAATTTTCATTATGTTTGGATGATCAAGTTTTTTTAATATACTTATTTCACTAATTACTGTTTTACTATCAACACCTTCTAAAACATTTTCTTTAGGAATTATTTTCATTGCTCGAATAACATTATTATTATTCTTTAATTTTACTTTTTTAACTGTTCCAAATGTTCCACTTCCTAAAGTACATATTTCGGTATAAACATTATAAGGATTATCATCTCTTTTCATTATTAAATTACTAGTTTTTAATTTTATATCATTATAATTTTTATAATTATTATTGTTTTCAAAATCTTCATCAATTTGATTACTTGTATTTAAATATGAATCTTCAAAAGAAGATTCTTCTTTTATAGCAGAAAAGTTGTTAAAATTTTCATTAATATTATTTGAAGGAATTTTTGAATGAAAAGGAGATTGTGGACTGTTTAAATAAGAAGAATTATCAATAAATTCATCTTCTTTTTTTCTTTTGGAACAACATAATGTGCTTTTTGATGTACAACCTTCGATTATATTTCCCATATTAAAATTTTTTATAATTATATTTTAATAAAATATAAAATAATAATTTATTTAATAAACCAAATTTATAATTATTATATATTTATTTATATAAATTAATTACTGTTAGTTATTTTTTTTAAATAATTTTCAAGACTTAATTTTAATTTAATATTATCTCTTAAATTAATGTCCATAATTTTACGAATTTTCTTTTTATTTTTTTTATTATTTTCTCTTAAAATTTTAATGTATTTTTCACGTTCTTTAATTCTTTGTTTATCTCTGTCTTCTTTTAAACCAAATGTTTCTTTTATTACTTTTCCTCCTCTGTAAGCAAAATATTCATTCAATTTATCAATACTTACTCCACGCTTATTTATTATATTATTATTTGATAAAAGATTTAATTCATTATCAATATTTGATTTACAAACTTCAATGTCTTCTTTGTATATTTTTAATCTATTTTCATCTTCATTTAAATCATTGTTAAACAAAATTTTTTCACGAGAAGTTTTATTTTTATTATTATTTTTTAAATTAATTGATTGAATTGAATTTTTAAATTTCAAATTTTTATATGATTTTTCATCATCAATTTTTTTATTAGTGTTTATTGAAAAAATTTCTGTATTGCAATTATCAATAATATCATCAATTTTTTCATTATTTAATTTATCATAATAAGTAGTGTATAATCTAAAAATATTATTTTTTTTTCTATTTTCTGAATCATACAAATTTTCAGATAATTTTCTTTTTGTTTTATTATTATTTGAATTTAAATAAGGAAGAATATCAATATTAATTTTTGAATTTTTTATTTTGTATTTATTTATATCAAAATCTTTATTTGTTTTTGGAATAAATAATTGTTGAGTAAAAGTATTATTATTTTTATTATTTAAATTTATTTGAGTTGATAATGAATTATTATGAAAAATATTATTTGATGTATTTATAAATAATTTATCATTAATTATTTTTTTTGTTTTCGAATGGGATTTATTTTTATTATTATTATTATAATTTGTTGATTCTAATAAATTATGATTAATAAGAATAACATTTTTAATTTTATTATGTTTCTTTGGAATATGAAAAATTTTTTTAAAGTTATTTTTATTATTTTCTTTTTTATCTATTTTTTTATATAAATCATCGTTTTGATATTGTATTTGATTAAATGTTTTTAAAAAATTTAATGATAAATTATTTTTTTCATTTATTTTATTTGATAAATTTTTTAAATTTTTATCTTCTAATAATTCTGATGTAAAATTATTTATTTGAGACATAATTGTTATAATTTTTTATTTTATAATATAAAAATATTATAATAAATTATTTAAAAAAATTATATAATCTGAATAAATTATAGAATATTTATATTTTATTTTAAATAACAAAATTTTAATATTTATTATTTTCATTAATTAAATATTAATTAAAAAAATCATTTTTATAAATAAATATTTATTATAATAAGATTTATAAATTAAAAAGTTATTATCAAAAAATTTATTTTTATTTATTATAAGAATTATATGTAATAAAAATATATATATATAAAATAAATAGCTAGTAAATATTTTATATTTATTTATTTAGAGTATATATATATTTTCTTTATTAAAAAATTCAACATAATTATTTTATAAATTTTGATTTTATTATAAAAAAAATATTTTTAATAATGAAACAATTATATTATATATATTAATAGTTTTTCATTTTATTTAAGTGATTAAAAATTAAAAATGAAAAATTATTTTAATAAAATATAAATTATTAAAATGATATAAAAATTAATTAAATTAATGTATTATATATAGATATAAATAAATAATTATGGTTGAACCAGGACAAGAAGTAACTTTAAAAAATTATTTAAGTAAAATGCAACAAGCATTTTTTTTACCTTCAATCGAAAAGAAATATTTTATAATAGGAAGTACTGCATGTGATATGGATAGTGTTTTATCAGCTTGGATGCTATCAATATTTGAAAATATGAAAGTTCAAACATTGATTTCAGATGAGAGTACAGAATATTATTATTTAAATCCAGAAGCAACAACAATCTATTATCCAATATTAAATTGTAATAGAGGAGATCTTAAATTAAGATTAGATGTAAAATATGTTTTTGAAAAATTTGGTTTAAAAGAAGAAGAATTTTTTTATATAAATGATCCTCAATTAAATGAAAAAACTGTTTCTCATTCAAAAAATTTAGGAATTGTTCTTGTTGACCATAGTGAATTAACTGAGAAAGATTCATATTTTAAAAATTTAGTTGAAGATATTTATGATCATCATGTTGCTTATAATTTTTCATTTCCAAATTGTCATAAAAGATTTATTAAATTTCCTGTAGGTTCATGTACTACTTTAATTTTATGTGATTTTATTTTAGATATTTTTCCATTGACAATTATTCCACCAATTTTAGCTGTAACTGCAATTTTATTAGATACTATGAATTTCAATCCTAATATTCAAAGAATAAAATGGTGTGATTTAGATGAATCAATTTATGAAAGTATTATGGCATTAAACAAAGAACCAATTGATGTTGAAAAATATTATAAAGAAATTTTAGATGCAAAAATGAATTTTGAAAAAAATATTGAATTAGGTTATGAAAATTTATTAAGAAAAGATAGAAAACATTTTATGTGGGGTAAAAATAAAGTTGTTTGGAGTAGTTTACCTATTAGTATTCATGATGTTATAGAAAAATTTGGATTAGAAAATATTATGGGATATATAAAAAAAACTTGGCCAGATGTTGATTTTTATTTGGTTCATTCTATGATTGAAGATGAAAATAAATTAATTAAAATATTTATTAATGAAAAAAAAGAAATACCAGATATTAAAGAAATTAAAAAGGAAATTATTAATAATATTGGAAAATCATTTAAAAAATTCAAATATGATGAAAAAAATAAAATTATTAATCTTTATGTTGTTCCAACTTATACTAGAAAAATTATAGAACCAAGATTAAAACTTGTTTTTAAGAATAAATAATAAAAATAATAATTTTCAATTAAATTAAAATTAATTTTAATAAATAAAATAATTGGTATAAAAATATAATAATTTAACAATTTTAATTAAAAAATTATTTTTTTGGGGATTGGGGATTGGGGATTGGGGATTGGGGATTGGGCCCAATCCCCAATCC
>JAEEGK010022642.1_pt1 | contig 13177 bp, 10 predicted proteins | sample 8958771 | NCBI WGS metagenome assembly JAEEGK01 (sample SAMN16246547, study PRJNA631951) | gut metagenome | biome: gut microbiome; feature: rumen; material: SC-attached | host: Bos | place: Iran: Karaj | collected 2018-10 | reverse complement strand
GAGGTCGGGATTGTAGCGGAATTCAGGGGCAGCGATGACGCCCTCGCTCTTGCCACCGATGGTGACAACAACTTCGCGCTTGTTGATTGCCGTTACTTCTCCTTCGACAACTTCTCCCTCGACGATCTTGCTGAGGGTCTGGTCGTAAGCTTTGCGGATTTCTTCCTTATCGGCGGTGTCGTAAACACCTGATCCCTCAAAGGCTTCCCAGTCGAAGTTCTCGGGAGCTACCGATGCGTTGAGCATCCCGGTTTCTTTTTTGATTTCTTCTGACATAATAAGTTTTTGTTTGAACTAATTAGTTGTTTAACAATATGTTTTGTGCCTTGCGCAGGACGCGCCTGCGCGAAAAAGCCTGCAAAGATAGGAATAATTTTTTATATTTGCACCCACAAATCAGCAAGTTATGCCAGAAGTTACACATCTCTTCCTTTCTCCGCAGATTGCAGGCATATTGGATATCGTTGCAACGTCGCTGTTCGTCATATATCTCGTCCTCCAGATACTGCACCACAAGTTCATGTGGTACGTATATATCCCCAGCTGCATCGCCGCCGCCATAACCTTCTTCGACAGCGCCACATGGGCGTTCGCGGCCCTGAACGTCTACTACATCGTGATGGGATTCGTGGGTATCTTCAACTGGCGCAGGGATGCGGCTGCCGCGAGCGAGCACAAGGGTTTCATCATCCTGGGCAAGCTGACCCCGAAGGTGATCCGGATAAGCCTCGCCATAACCGTCATCGGCATCCCCGCCCTCTATTTCATCCTCGGAGCCCTCGACGACCCCAATCCGTTCCTGGATTCCATTACCACGGTAATGAGCATAGTCGGCACATGGTGGCTCACCCGCTCCATCATCTACCAGTGGTGGATTTGGATCTTCGCGGACGTGTTTGCTATCTGGATGAACATCAACCTCGACAAGAGCGCCTTCGTCATCCAGTTCGTGCTTTGCATACTCTCCTCGTTCATAGGACTTTACACCTGGAGCAAGAGGGGGAAGTATATCGAGAAATAATTCCTTTCTACATGGGACGCAAGAGCATCTTTTACTCCGTTGCCGCGGCTTTACTGCTTTCTTGCATCGTGGCCGGGGCCATGGAAACTGAAATCCGCGATTGGGAATTCTCCCAGGACGGAGATGTATGGAGCGCCGTAACGATCCCCCATTCCTGGAATGCCATCGATGGCCATAGCGCCTCATATTTCAGGGGAAAAGGATATTATCGCACCGGAATCGCGTGCGACGATCCAGCCCTGCCGGCTTTCCTCAGGTTCGAAGGAGCCGCCCAGGAAGCCGAGGTGATAGTCAACGGACGGAGCGTCATGTATCACAATGGCGGCTATACACCGTTCGTGGTTCCCCTGGCAGGTCTACTGCAGGCCGGAACCAACCGGGTGGAGGTGATTTGCGACAATGCCGAGAGCACGGAGAGGATTCCAGTCTCGTCAGACTTCAACAAGAACGGAGGCCTGCACAATCCGGTAGTTCTGCTGCAGATGCCGTCCATCTATCTGGATCCTGAAGGATTCGGATTCAACCGTTTCCATCTGGTCCAGAAAGACATCTCCCGGAAAAGGGCCCTCTGCGAGTTTCGCACGCGCGTTTTCAACAGCACGGATAGGGATGCGACGGTAAAGATTTCGATTATCCTGAAGGATGCGTCCGGCAGCGCCGTCAAGAGCGTTTCCAGGAGAGTCCGCGTTGCCGCAGGAGGCCATGCCGACGTCAACAGGGCGCTGAAACTCCGCAGGCCTCATCTGTGGAACGGAAAGAAAGACCCGTATCTCTATACCGTCAGCGTCAAGGCCGGGGAGGATGCCACCTCCGGAAAGGTGGGCTTCCGCTATTACAGCCTGGACCGCGAGAAGGGATTCTTCCTGAACGGGGAGCCGTATCCGCTTCGGGGCGTAGCCATGCATCAGGATATCGCCGGAAAGGCTTCCGCCCTTTGTAAAGAAGACTATGATGCCGACTATGCGATAGTCAAAGAGATCGGATGCAACTTCCTCCGTCTGGCGCACTATCCCCACAACAACTACGCGTTCAAGCTGTGCGACAGCCTCGGCATCGTGGTGCAAACAGAAATTCCCTGGGTAAACGTCTGCGGCACAAGGGCTTCCGAAGAATACTTTGAGAACATCCACAGCCAGATGAGGGAGATGATAACATCCCTCTATAACCATCCTTCGATAGTATTCTGGGGCATGTGGAACGAACTGGACGACTGGGGGAACAAAGAGAACCTGCAAGGACCCCTGGATACGCGTAGGGTGGTAGACGAAACGGCAAGGCTTTACTCTTTCGCCAAGAGCCTTGACCCCACCCGCTTTACGGGCTTCACGGATGATTCCAAGTTCCAGAGGGAGAATTATCTGGACCTCCGCGCTGATTTCTATTCCGAGAACTGCTATTACGGCTGGTATTACAGCAGGAACGACTTCTCCGGCCTCACGCCCGTTGCACATTGGATAAAGGATACTATGGGTCCGGTTAACATCTCCGAATACGGAGTCGGAGTAAACCCCTGGTGCCACACTTGGAAATCGGAAGACATACGCCGCTACCGCGACGACGCTTTCCATCCCGAAGAATACGGCAACCGCTTCCATGAAGCACATCTTCAGCAGATTGCATGCATGCCCTTCCTGGGTTTCACCTCCATCTGGGTGTTCTTCGATTTCCCCGTCGCCGACCGCAAGGAAGGGTACATGGATTCAGAAGATGGTATCAACTATACTCCCAACCCTGAACGCTGCTACATGAACGACAAGGGCCTCGTCACCCGCGACCGCAAGGTCCGGAAGGATGCCTTCTATCTTTACAAAGCATGGTGGAACGATGCGGAGACTACCGTCTACATCGCAGGGAAGAGGCTTGCATGCCGGCCCCGGGACAAGAAATACAGTCTCAAAGTTTATTCGAACGCCCGTTCGCTCACGCTCTGGCAGGACGGACGGGAGATCGGTACGATGACCTCCTCCGGAGACGTCTCCGGTGTCATCTGGCGGTTCGACAACATCAGAATACAATCATCCGCCACGACCCTGCGGGTAGTAGCGGATGACGGTACTGAAGATTCGATTACGTATTCAGCCTGCCTTTAGAGTTTCTTGCTGAAGTTGTAGGTGCCCCCTTCATAATCGGCGGAATCGTCCTCACCTGGAAGGGTGATCGTTGCAACTGCGCCTTCCGGAATGGTAACGGACCAGTTCCAGATATCACCCTCGAACTTCCACGAACTCTTGATAAGGCCTGCGGCGCTGTCATATTCTGCTTCAATACTGCCGAGCCTCTTATCTGGAACGGGTTTCATTATGATGTGCTTGAATCCGGGGCATACGGGATCGGAGGATATGCCGGCAGCCGTCTCCCAAATCCATTCACAGACACAACCGTATGCATAGTGGTTGAAACTGTTCATGCCCTTCGGGCCCATGCCTTTTTCGATGGTATAACTGTTCCAGCGTTCCCAGATGGTGGTGGCGCCGTTATCCACGGAGTACAGCCAACTCGGATTCTTGCGCTGGAATAGCAGGTCCCACGCGATGTCAACCATGCCGTTTTCCGTAAGTGTGGACATGAGGATGGACGTGCCGAGGAAGCCTGTCTGCAGGCAGCCGTCGTGCTGCGCGAAGTTCTCGCGCAGACGGGCGATCATCGCATCTTTTGCTTCGCCTTCCACCAGCCCGATCTTGAGGGCGAAAAGGGCCGGAGTCTGCATCGTGTTGAGAATGTCCAGCTTGAAAGTGCCGTCTTCATTCAGGAACCTTTCACAAAGATATGCTTTCGCCTCTTTTGCCATTTCGGCATACTTTGCTGCATCTTTGCCGGTGGCGAATGCCATGTCGCGCATAAGGCCCGCATCGATCGCCCAATAGCAGCCGCCCAGATAGCTCCAGTATTCCTTGCCTTCAGGCCTGCGCAGCCATTCCCCCTTCGGTCCGCGGATAAAAGCTCCCCTTCCATTGCTCTCGAGCGGCTCGTAGCTTAGCCAGTCGGCCCACTCATAGTCGCCATTCTCCGATGCCACCGCCGCATGGTCGAACCTGGTCTCGTTCACATGGGTCATATACTTCTCCATCGATTCCCAGTTCTCCTCGATTATAGCCTGGTCTCCAAACTGCTTCCACACTATCCAGGGAACGATTACTCCGGCATCCGCCCAGCCGAAACGCATCATGCTGCCGCCGTACTGGGCAGTGGGAGCCACTCCCGGGAAGGCACCGGTTTCACTCTGGCTGTCGCGCATGTCGCGCATCCATTTATGGAAGAAGGCATCGGTATTCGCGAAGAAGGATCCCGTTTCGGTGAACACCTGGGTATCGGCCGTCCATCCGAGACGTTCGTTGCGCTGGGGGCAGTCCGTCGGGACCGACAGATAGTTGGAGCGCTGGCCCCAAACGGTATTGGAAATCAGCTTGTTGACCAGATCATTCCCTGTAGTGATCCTGCCTGTTTCCAGATTCCTGGCTATGGAAGTGACGGGGAGCGATTCCATGCTCTTGATCTTAACCTCGTCCGTCGCAGTGATCGAGACGAAACGGTAGCCGAAGAACGTGCAGTGAGGATAATATGAAACATACCCCTTGGCATTTCCGAATGTATAGTCCACCCGGAAGCAATCCTCGGGCGTGCGGAGATTAGTGCGGTGCACGCTTCCCTCCGGACCGTCCATTCCGCGGCTCTTTGCACCGTTTCCGTCGTTCAGCAACTCACCGGGAAGGCACGTAAGCACAGTCCCCTCCGCTGCCTTGAACACGAAAGAAGGCACTGCGGCCGCATTCTGTCCGAAATCCACCACAAGAGTTTCCCCGGGTTCCAGGGTGATGGTAGCACCGGGTTTGTATTCACGCTTGACTACAGCCTTTCCGAATTCTTCTTCCGAAACGCCCTCCGCATCCTGCCATACATAGGCCTTCACGGGCTTCAGGGCCAGGTCTCTGCGAAGATAAACCTCTGCTCCTGCGGAAGGGAATATATTGCCGGGGAACTCCGTGTTAATTTCCGGGGCCGACAGTTTTTCGGGAGTCTCGAAGCCGGGCAGTTCGCGTGCATCGAAAGCCTCGCCATCGAAAATTCCCGCATGCTTAACGGGACCGGCGATACCGGCTTTCCAGTTCTCCGTATCCGTGCCCAGCAACTGCTTGCTTCCATCTTCGAAAGTGAGCTCCAGCACGGAGCGGAAGGCGCACTTGTGACCTATCATTCCATCGTTGCCGCCGGGTGTGACGATCTTGTCTCCCCACCATCCGGGAGTGACCTGGGCTGAAAGCTGGTTTGCTGCGCCAGGGGCCTTAAGGAAGACACTCGTAACATCGTAGGTAAAGGAATATTTGGTCTTCTCGCGATGCGTGAAGCCCGGCTTCAGCACTTCCTCACCCACAGGCTTTCCGTTAACATAAAGCTCATAGACGCCCAGGCCGGCGGTCATCCAAACGGCGGAAGCAACCTTCTTTTCATTCGTCACCTCTGCAAGGAACCAGTTGGCACCGGGAGCGGAGAGATAGTTGCTTCCCCCCTTTACTTCTCCCTCTACCACCGGGGCGTCGACTACGGAAATCCATTCCGAGCATTCCCATGCGGAATCGTCAAGGGCTTCAGTACGGGTTCCGACCGATGCAGGTCCGGATTCACAACATGCCGTTAAGGCAAAAACCAAAATGGCTAAAAACGACTTTTTCATATTTGTTCGATTGTTATTTTGTCTATGGTTGCAGGCATAACCGAAGCGGGACAACCTATCTCGATGGTATTAAGACCACCTGAGAGAGCAACGCCGGTTTCAATCTCCTCAAAGCCTTCCGTCGCAGGGAGTTGCACGGTCTGCGCCGCGCCATTGACTTTCAGTAGCACTTCGCAGGGGCTTTCCGACTGGTAGGCTATGGCCAGAGTGCACTTTCCGCCGCGCCTGCAGAAAACGTTCCGCCATTGCAGGCAGTTCTCCTCCGAACCACCCAGGCCGGCGACCGCCGCGCCGCAGGATGCGCCTTCCACCTTCACGTACTTGGCCCCGCCCAGGTCGATGTCGTTGTAGGCAGGTATATATCCCCATTCGGCCTCATACACGGAGGGCGTCACACGCTTGCTCCCCTTGACTCGGAGTATCTTCGCATAGTGGGCCGGCACCTCCATCTCGAGGCAGTCCGTCCTGCCAAGGTCCTCACGACGAACAAGGTCCCGGACTTCGATGCCGCCGGCATACCCGAGAATCTCCAGCGGCACTTCGAACTGCACCGGCTCCTCGGAAGGATTATACAGGGCCACCGCCCTTTCATGGCCGCGGGGCGTCCGAAGATCCTTCACGAGTACATACCCTTCTCCCTCATGCTGAACCACTTCCGGCTGTATGCCGAGGGGATCCTGATTGACCGCCAGCAATTCTGGGTTGGTGACGAGCGTGCGGGTATCTTCCGGAAGGTATGCCAGGTCGAATCCAAGCATAAGGGGTGAACTCATGATGCACCAGAGGCCGAAATGGGCCTCCTCCTCCGCAAAGGTAAGGCCGTTGCCTCTGGTCAATCCGCTGCGCTTGTTGCCGTATCCGACTACCAGCATGTCCATGTCGTTGTACTTTCCCCCGCCGGTGTAGGCGGAGAGGTACATGTTCTTGTCCATCACGTACTTGACCGACCGCCATTCGGGGAAGATGTCTCCGCTGATGCGCCAGGAGTCCCCGGCATCCGGAACCCATGTCCCGGGATAGTGCCAACGGCAGATGTTTATCTTCACCGGGTGCACCGACACGCTGTCTATCACCCTGCGTATCTGCAGGTAGCGTTCGCCTGTCGGCAGTTTCAGGTGGTTGCCGCCGCAGAAATCTATCTTTATGTAGTCGAAGTCCCAGTCGTTGAAGTAGAGCTGGGCATCTTGGACCTCATGCCCCCAGAGGCCCGCGCCCATCCCGTAAACATCCTTGTTCCAGCCGCTTCCGCAGGTGTTGTCGCCGGCGTCGCTGTATATGCCGGCCTTGAGTCCCAGGGCATGGATATGGTCCGTCACCGCACGCATTCCGCCAGGAAACCTGATGGGATTGGCGGTCATGTTGCCGTAGGCGTCACGGAAGCCGAAGTGGCCGTCATCTATATTTATGTATTGGTAGCCGGCATCAGCCAGGCCGGTGGACACCATGAGGTCGGCCTGCTGCATGATGAGGGTGTCGGAGATGTCAATCATGAAGGCATTCCAACTCGCCCAACCCATCATCGGGGGCTGAACGCCCTGATGGCTCCGGGTGCAGGCTATGGCCAGCAGAGTGATGGCCACTGTCAGGATTCTGCGCATATTACTGTGGTTTGAATATCTGTCGGTTGACGATGGAACGGCCGAGGGTGAGGGAATCGGCGTACTCCAGGTCATCTCCGAATCCGAGGCCGCGGGCGAGGGTGGATATCTTTCCGGCGAGGCCCTCGATCTTTCGGTATATGTAGAACGCCGTGGTCTCCCCTTCCACGTCTCCACTCAGGGCGAGGATGACCTCGGTGGGAGCTTCCGCCTTCTGCAGGCGTGCGACCAGGCTGTCGATCGCCAGGTCCCCGGGACCGATGCCGTCTATGGGCGAGATTATCCCTCCGAGCACGTGATACACACCGTGATACTGGCCGGTCGCCTCAATGCTCATCACGTCCCTCACACTCTCCACCACGCAGATGATGCCATGGTCGCGATGGGCGTCTCCGCAGATGCCGCAGAGTTCGGTGTCGGCGATCATGTTGCACTCCTTGCAATAGTGGACCTTGTCCGCCAGCGCATCGATTGAGGCGGAAAAGTGGTGGATGTTCTCGGACGGCTGCTTAAGAAGGTGCAGGGCAAGACGCAGGGCGCTGCGGGAGCCGACTCCGGGCAGCGAGCCTATGGCCTCCACGGCCTCTTGCAGCACTTTGGATGGATATTCGTTCATATTTGCTTTACAAATATAAACATTTTAGAAAAAAATTTCTACTTTTGCAGGTTGACTTGTCCGTGACGTCAACTAACCCGTAAATATTAACCCTTCCAGCGCCGTTGGAGCGCCGGGAACAAAATTGGAAGTGGAATGATCAGCATTTTCTACAGGCAAGGAGCTGACATTAACGTAAGCCAGCACGAAACGGATTTTGCCAAGCTGGGCAAAGAGAACGTGCTTTGGATAGATCTCCTGTCACCCACGGGGGACGAAAAGCGCGCAACAGAAAGTTTTCTCGGAACCGAGATCCAGAGCCGAGCCACGGCCGAGGAGATTGAGAGTTCCTCCCGTTTCTTCGAAAACGAAACGGCGATATTCGCAAATACGAACTTCCTTTCGCCTGCGGGCGATGAAATGGCCATGGACCCCGTCTCCTTCACGATTGCGGGCAACATCCTTACGACCCTGCGCGAGATTCCTCTACGGTCCTTCACATCGCTGCAGCGCCGCATCCAGGCCCGTCCGGCACAGTTCCAGAGCGGATGGAAGATTTTCCTCTTCATCATGGACCAGCGCGTGGACCTCGATGCAGATATCATCGAGCTGATGAGTAAGGAAACTTCCCAGTTCAGCAAGCGCATCAACCAGAAAGAAGATATCAACGAGGATTTCCTCTTGGATATCAACCAGTTGCAGGAGAACGCCATGTTCGTGCGCGAAAACATAGTGGACAAGCAGAGGCTGGTAACCAACTTGCTGAAGAGCGGGCGCACTCCCGATGAATACGACCCTAAACTGAACGTGCTATTGCAGGATATCGGATCGCTCATCAACCACACGAACTTCACCTTCGAAAGGCTTGAATACCTGCAGGATACGGTTCTGGGTATCATCAATCTGGACCAGAACAGCATAATGAAGATTTTCACCTTCATAAGCCTCCTGCTCATGCCTGCGACCCTGGTCGCCAGCTTCTACGGCATGAACGTGAAGCTCCCCATGGACGGCTGGCGCTGGGCCTGGGTAGTGCTGCTCGGAGTGATGGCCATCATAGTCTTCACCGCCTGGTGGATCTTCCACCGGAAGAAGATGCTATAAACATTCTTTAATATGAAAAAAGCATTATTTTGGATCTGCGGCATCATTGTCGCTATCTGCCTTGCAGTCGCATACATCTGGTGCGGGGAAATCCGCAGCATCGGCACCATCGAGTCCGTCGGTGGCAACGAATACCTCTATAGAATGGAATACAAGGCGAAGTACGACCTCGACGACCTGATTTCCAAGGACATAGACAGTAATCCCCGCCTCCTCGAATATGTTATCGGCCGCATTGGCAAGGGCCTTCCCCTCAAGATAAAGAGTGCGCAGGTGGCCGACGAGGACGGCAACCTGGAGACCTTCAACTGCACCAGCTTCCAGGCCGCCCAGGCCGATGGCGACGGATTCTGGTATGGCCGCAACTACGATTACTACAAGAATCCGACATTGGTGACCATCTCCCGGCCCAAGAAGGGATATGCGTCGATTGCGGTCAGCGACATGTCCCATTTCGGCTACGGCCTCGACAAGCTTCCGGTCAAGTTCATGGGGAAAGTTAACTGCCTCGCAGCCATCTATGCACCCGTAGACGGAATCAACGAAAAGGGCCTCTGCACATCCATAATGGCCCTTCCCGGGCAGGCCGCGTGCCAGGAAAGCGGAAAGCATAAGGTCGGCACGACCATCATAATGCGCCTCTGGCTGGACCGCTGCGCCACCGTACAGGAAGCCCTGGACCTCGCCGCAACGCTGGATATCAGGCATGACGCCGCCGTCGGATCCGGCTACCACTACATGATTGCCGATGCCTCCGGCGACTGCGCCGTGCTGGAATTCGACAAGGAAGACGGATGGAAGTCCATGATTGTGCGCAAGGATCCTTCCGAGAAATCCATACTGGTGACCAATCACCTGCTCTCGCCGAAGTACTATACGACCGTTCCGGACATCGCAGTGGGCAACCCCCACAGCAAGAGCTGGTGGCGCTACGAGACTGCCGGAGCGTATCTCGCCGGGCATTCCGGAACCCTTTCCCTGGAGCAGGCCCAGGAGTGCCTCGCCATGGTGCACTGGAAGGATCTGATATGGGAAGACGGCACCGTGGAAGACACCCAGTACAGCAACGTCTATGACCAGCAGAACATCACCCTGGCCCTCCGCAACTGGAACGATTACGACACTACCGTCCGTTTCAGCCTGTAGCCGCCAACATCCTCATCTTCAGTAACTTACATGAAAGCCTCTGGAACATTTTCACCAGAGGCTTTCACGTAATCGCCTGATACAAAGGCAGATGGCCGCAACGGCTACATCAACCAGCGGGAGACATCCCGGCCGCGAGCGAGGGCTTCGCGGATCTGGGTGGAGGAAACGTCTATAAGCGGAGCATTTATCAAAGTGACGCGGCAACGCACATGCTGCCGGCGACAGTATTCCCGAAGGTCGTCCAACAGGGCGGCGGAATCGAACCCTGGCCGAGGATAAACGGCGATTTCGTAGTCGGAAAGGATGCGCCGGACGCAGCGCCAGCGTGGCAACCCGGCAAGGTTGTCGGCTCCGATCACAAGGGTGAAATCATTGCCCGGCTCCCTGGCCTTCAGGGCATCCAGCGTGCGGATGGTATAATTCGGGGGATCCATCCCCAACTCGATGTCATCCACCTTCACCTTCAGCGACGGATGCCTGGCCACCGCCTCGCACGCCGCCTCATAACGTCTGCGGGCGTTCAGCGCCTTGGACGGATCCTTAAAAGGATTCTGGGGAGATACTATCAGATAGGTGCAGTCGAACCCGCCATCCCCGGTCAAATATTCGAGGATTGCCTTGTGCCCAATGTGCAGAGGGTCGAAGGAACCGGGATAGACTGCTATCTTCATTCGGAAAGGAAACTGTCGACAACCCTCTCGGCATCGGCAAACGCGGTCGCAAGGTCATCATTCACAAGCACATAGTCGAACTTATCTTCATAAGTCATTTCTTCCTCAGCCTTGGCCACACGCTCTTCGATAGCCTCGAGCGAATCGGTTTTGCGGGCGAGAAGCCGCTGCCTCAGCACCTCCACTGAAGGAGCTTTGATGAACACCGAAAGCGCGGCATCGCCGAAATACTTCTTCAGGTTCACGCCACCTTTTACGTCCACGTCGAAGATGATCACGTGCCCCTCGGACCAGATACGCTCCACCTCACTTTTCAAAGTTCCATAGTAACGATCGGTATAGACCTGCTCAAATTCGACGAATGCGTCGGCCTCTATCCTGCGGCGGAATTCCTCTGCAGTAAGGAAGTAATATTCCACGCCGTCCCTCTCGGTGCCGCGGGGCGCCCTGGACGTTGCGGAAACAGAGAATTCCATCTCGGGATGAAGCCCCAGGATATGCTGTACGATGGTACTTTTGCCCGAACCGGAAGGGGCGGAAAAAATGACAACTTTATTGCTCATCGCCTGAATTGTTTCCACAAATTTAGCAAATTCTCAAAATTCACAATCCAATTGCCAAAAATCAAACTTCTATACCTGGTCAAAATTTGCAGTTCATCAGGATTCTAAGTAAATTTGTTGTCTAAAAGAGTATTTACTAAAACCAAATAATGGCACAAGTCGTGATAATGCCCAAACAGGGCCAGTCCGTGGAGAGCTGCATAGTCTCCGAATTCAAGAAAAAGGTCGGTGATTCCGTTAAAGTAGGTGATATCCTCTTCGGGTACGAAACCGACAAAGCCACCTTCGAAGAAGAATCCCAGGTAGAGGGCACTGTCCTCGCCATTTTTTACAAGGACGGCGACGAGATTCCCGTCCTTTCCAATGTTATGGTGATCGGGCAGCCCGGCGAGTCCTTCGCCGAATTTGCTCCCAACGCCGCGGGTGCGGTATCCGCTTCTCAAGCCGACCACTCCGTGGCCCCTCCCAGCCAAGCTGGGCCCCTCCCTCTCTCTACAGGGGGCGCTGCCCCCTCAAACACCCCCGCGGCTCCCGGCCTACCGACATCGCCTGACGGCTCCGTCCCGGCCTCCGCCGTGCGCCCTGAGGGTCGCAATGAACCCGCCCCAGCATCTCCTAGGGCAAGAAGAGCAGCAGAAGATAAGGGCGTCAACCTTGACGCGGTGGCGGGAAGCGGCCCCGGCGGACGCATTATCGAGCGCGACGTAATCGCAGCCACAGTTCCTCTCACAGGCCTTGCAAAGGCGAAGATGGCTGAAGGCGGAATGGTTGCAGGAGAAGGCAGCGGCCTCGCTGGCACCGTCAAGGGCGGAGACCTCAAGACATGGAAACCCAACCATACCGACATCCCCGGAGAAGGCACGGAATTCGAGACCGTGAAGATGAGCAACATGCGCAAGCTGATAGCAAAGAGCATGTACAATTCACTACAGAACTCCGCACAGCTTACCCACATGCTCGGAGCGGACGCCCGCAAGATCCAGGCTCTCCGCAAGAAGGCCAAGAAGGCCCTCGAAGAAGGAAAGATCGACGCCAACATCACCATCAACGATTTCGTCTGCTTCGCTGTCATCAAGGCCCTTCAGAAGTTTCCGAACGTCAATTCCCACTGCCTTGGAGACGCCATGCGCCTCTTCAATGCCGTCAACCTCGGCTGCGCCGTCGATACGGAGCGCGGCCTGATGGTTCCTGTCATCAAGGGCGCCGACACCCTTGACATCATCTCCCTCAGCAAGGAACTCAAGAAGGCCGCCGACGCCTGCAAGAAGGGTTCGTTCAATCCCGACCTGCTCGCGGCCGAAGCCGGCAGCTTCACGGTTTCCAACCTGGGAGGATACGGGGTTGAATGGTTTACCCCCATCATCAACGTGCCCCAGAGCGCCATCCTCGGCGTCGGCACCCTGGTCCCCCGCCCTAAACTTAATGCCGAAGGGCAGTATGAGTTCGTGCCATACCTCGGCCTGAGCCTCACCTACGACCACCGTGCAATCGACGGCGGCGAGGCCACGAAGTTCCTGAAAGAAGTCGCGACTCAGATAGAGACGCTGGAAGTTGAATTCTAAAAACAAAACTATTATAATGGAACAGATTTTTGATTTAGCGATTATCGGCGGAGGCCCGGGCGGATACGTTGCCGCGGAAAGGGCTGGAGCCGAAGGTCTGAATGTAGTACTGTTCGAGCGCAAGAGCCTCGGCGGAGTGTGCCTCAACGAAGGATGCATCCCCACCAAGACCCTGCTCTACAGCGCAAAGGTTTACAATTATGCAAAAGACGGCGACCACTACGGGGTCTACACCGAGAATCCCG